>ERZ1023633.235-NODE-235-length-24066-cov-10.001416_pt1 | contig 24066 bp, 22 predicted proteins | sample MGYA00380333_ERZ1023633 | MGnify/ENA primary metagenome ERZ1023633 (study PRJEB33179, sample SAMN07448972) | human gut metagenome | biome: Human-gut; feature: Human associated habitat; material: Faeces | host: Homo sapiens | place: India: Bhopal | collected...
CCGACACCGGATCACAACCACACAAACCGGCGCTCTGACTCGGTATCCAAAAAACATTTCGAACTTGCTTTTACTCTTCGTCGGAGTCTCGAAGGTTGGCCGGCGGGAAGATGCGTGAAATGATCCGACCACTTTGAATTCCAGCATAAAGTTCGTAAATTGGTGGCGCAAAAAGACCAAGCCATGCGACTTGCATACTGCATACACGCCCTGAACCTTTCCGGTGGCATCGAGAGAGTACTCACAACAAAGGCCAACTACCTGGCCGATGTTATGGGCTACGAGATACACATCATCACGGCCCGGCAAAAAGGCCGGAAAGAGTTCTTTCCACTAAGCGGGAAGATAATCCGCCACGATCTTGACGCCAATGACAGGATGTTTCTCATCAAGTACAGGAAACGCCTTGACGCGCTTTTGGCCAAGATCCGTCCTGACATCACCGTGACCGTCTGCGACAACAGTCTCTATGCCCTCACAAGATGCACTGACGGTAGCGTGAAAATAGGGGAATTTCATTTTTCCCACGAGAAATTCCTTATGAAATACGGCACCAACGCCATTGGTAAGCTACACGCCTCCTTCAGGACACAAAAACTGGAAAATGCTGTCAGGAAACTGGACAGGTTTGTCGTGCTGACCAAGGCAGACAAAAATGACTGGCGGAAAGTGACTCCTGAAGTCGAGCAGATCTACAACCCGCTCCCGTTTGTGTCTGACGAAGTCTCCCCCCTCGACGAAAAACGCTGCATAGCCGCCGGACGGTTGGAAAGCCAGAAGAACTTCAAGGATCTGATCACGGCCTGGAAAACCGTTGATGCCAGGCATCCGGACTGGAAATTAAGCGTTTACGGCGATGGCAGCCAAAAAGAATCCCTTCAGGATCAGATAGACTCAATGGGCTTGAAAGGGAAAGTGACTCTGAAAGGGCGGACAAACGATGTCAGGAAAGAACTGCTCGGAAGCTCCTGCCTGGTGATGTCATCGAGGTTCGAAGGTTTCCCGATGATCCTTCTCGAAGCCCTTGCGACCGGATTGCCTATCGTAAGCTACGACTGCCCTAAAGGGCCTTCGGAAATTGTCACCATCGGCGCGAACGGCTACCTTGCGAAAGTTGGCGACACCGGCACGCTTGCACAGGGAATATGCAGCGTCATAGCCAACGAAGAGCTGCGGAAAAGGTTCGGGGCGGAATCAAAAAGGCGCTCGGAGAACTTCTCTCTGGAAAAGACGATGGAGAAATGGGACGCTTTGTTCAAAAGCGCCCTGAAACGGTAAACCTCACTTCTCGTAAACTGACTTCTTTGGAAGAGCCGCGTCAAAGGAATCCAACAGGATGCGGCGTTCCGAAACATAAGCCTCGTCCTTAAGATGCACGTCATTGATGCAGACAAGCTTACGTGACGGGTGTAGAAGATATTCCCCGATTGATGACGCGGAAGACGTGGCTATGGAAAAGAACTTGCCGGAGAGACGTTCACGGATGGCCTTTCCCTGATGGTACATATAGTCCAGAAACAGGTACTGGTTCAGGTTATCCATAGTACGGACCTGTGAGACGGTGGAGAAAATCTCCGTTCTCATCTTAGCGTAAACCTCCTCGCAGGCGCTCCGGAACATAGGTGAGCAGATATGCTGGGGACGTATGAAAAACGGAGTGTGTCCAAGCCCGAGAGCCCTTCTCGCCAAACGGTCCGAATTCCGGCACTGACGCTTGTACATCCCGGTCGCTAAAAGATGGGTCGAGAACCCTATCACAATCTTCCCGTCACGGAAAAAATCCTCCTCACGGCAAGGCGACACCGGGAACATATCGTCATTGAAATAGATGAACCGTTCGTCCAGCCCCGGAATCCGGTGAAGGAACATCTCGATGGTCGTGCTGTTGAATGTCGGCAGGAACTCCTCCGGAATAATGTCCCTGTGGGTCACCACTTTCAAGCGATCCGACGCCCATTCCGGAACCTGGGTCTTCCCGGAGACCACCAGATGGACATTCCTGACAAACGGCATATACGTCTCCACTCCGCGGAGCAGATACCTCAATGTTCCCCAATCCCGGAACCTTTTGTCCAATGCGGGGATATTCAATGCCCGTGAATATTCTTCCCTCCAAACAGGGTCAAGGCCGTTGACGTAGGTTATAACGACATCCATAGAGAACTAATCATCAAGAAGATAAACAGTAAGATCGTGAGTTTTACGCTCATTCTCGGGAGGCAAGGTCATATAGTCCCCGAACTCCTGTGACAGCCATTCGTCCCAACGCCTGAACGCCTTGAACGCCGCGCCCTCGAATTCCAGGTCAACATATTCCTCGAACATATTCCTGTCAAAGATTTCCCTTGTGCCGTTGTATGTCACAGAGACGGTTCCGGCAAGGTTTGAGGTCTCGTAAGGGTACTTCAGCATCTCGGTGTTGATCTTCCTCCACCAATATTCAACACCCCTCGCGTGCGCCTCAAGCTTTGAGAACAGCGGCTGATGGAAATTGAACAGGTCGAATCTGGTGCCGCAGATGTTCAGTCTGTGGGACCAATGCGTCAGCAACCGCTCCCTTTTTCTTTGAAGGACAGCGTCCTCAGGCTTTCCGTCAACCGGGAATATGTCGAGGTTCAGACCGAAATCATAGTCAAAACCACGTCCTTGCAGGCTTTTGGTACGAGTGTCCTCAACCTTGGCGAAAAAATGGACAAAACGGTCCCCCTTCACCCCTTCCTTGTGGCAAAGGCAGCGGTAACGGGAGTCCGGATCCTTGCCGAAAGTAGCGACAAAGCGTTCATAATCAGGACGTGGCATCAACAGGTCAATGTCATCGTCCCAAGGAATGAAGCCTTTGTGGCGCACCGCTCCGAGAAGCGTTCCGTAAGCCATAGAATACCTGATTCCTTCCTTCGCGCAGAAAGCGTCAACAGCCTTCAGGATGTCCAGGAGGTAGAGTTGAATCTCTCTATGTGATAATTTTTGCATTATAAGTCCAAAATATTGCCGAATATTCACAAATATAACTGATTTTTGCTAAATTTGCGTAATCTGTAGCGAACCGAGTATGCATTCTTATGTTTTTCCAGGAGATCTGGACAAGGAAATAGCGGCGGTCGGGTCACAGCCGATCCCATATATGAGAACCGAGGAGTTCTCAAAAATCAATCTCGAATCCGAGAGAATCTTGTTGGACCTCATCCATTGCCAGGGAGGAAGGACAATCATCTACACGGGTTCCGGCACCGGCGCGATGAGCGCTGTTGTGGAGAACTACGTCAGCACGAAGGGCAAGGCGTTGGCGATCAACGGCGGCTCGTTCGGCAGGCGCTGGGTCTCACTCTGTGAATATTACGGAGTTCCGGTGGTTGACTTCAAGGTTCCCTTCGCCAAGGACATCGACTATGACGAGCTGGAGCGGACAGTGGAGGCCGAGAGCCCCGAAGTGTTCCTCTGCCAGCACCACGAAACCTCGACCGGCCAGATATTCAACCTTGAGAAGATCTCAGGGATATGCCACAGGCACAATGTCTCATTGGTTGTCGATGTCATCAGCTCATTCCTCGCCGAAGAGCTGGATATGGACGCGCTTGGAATCGACATCTGCATCACAAGCACCCAGAAGGGTCTGAATATTCCTCCGGGACTGTCGATCCTGTTCATCAGCAAAAGGCTGGAAGGCTATGAATATGCCCACAGAGGCTACTACTGGGACTTTGAGGACAACCTGGGCAATCTCAAAAGGGGGCAGACCCCGTTCAGCCCGGCCACCCTCATCTACCTCCAGCTCAACGCGAGGCTCAGGCAGCTTCAAGTTCAGGGAGGTGAGATGTACAACATCTCGCAAGTCCGTCACAGGGCTGAGGTGTTCAGAGAAGAGTGCCGCAGGTACGGCTGGACAATGCCGGCCGAGAATCCGTCCCACGCCATCACGGCCATCCAGACAAAGGACACAGCCGAGCGCAGGATATTCAGAGGACTGATAGAGCGTTACGAGACATTCATTATGCCAGGCTCGCTTCCGGGATTCTACAGGATCTCACATATGGGGCTTCAGACTGACGAGGAGCTCCGGACCTTGGCAGAGCGCATCCACTTAATCGAGACAGAGATTGATGAGTAAGGATATTCCCAACATAGGCGGCGACCGCCCGCACGGGAGGATTGTCATCACCTACGGTACCTTTGATGTACTGCATCAAGGGCATATCAATCTGCTGCGCAGGGCAAAGGAGCTTGGTGATTGGCTGATTGTGGGGGTGACCACTGACAACTTCGATCTTGAGCGCGGGAAGATGAACACAAGGGACAGCGTGATGAAACGTGTCCAGGCGGTCAAGGAGACGGGCTACGTCGATGAGGTGATCATCGAGGAGTACAAAGGGCAGAAGATCGACGACATCCAGAAATACAACGTGGATGTCTTCGCCATAGGATCGGACTGGGAAGGCTACTTCGACTATCTCAAAGAGTACTGCGAGGTGGTCTATCTGCCACGCACACAAGGCATCTCAAGCACGATGCTAAGGGAGGAGCAGATCTCGGTGAGGATCGGAATAATCGGGACCGGCAGCATAGCCGGAAGATTCGTGCCGGAGGCGAAGTTCGTCAGCGGCAACACGGTCAGCGCGGCCTACAATCCCGATCAGGAGGAATGCCGGAAGTTCTGCCTGGCGAACGGGATACCGATGGCGGCCCGGACACTTGACGAGCTGCTGGCCAAATGCGATGCCGTCTATGTGGCCTCTCCACACTACACTCATTATGAATATGCCAAAGCGGCCCTTCTGGCAGGGAAACACGTGCTGGCGGAGACCCCATTTGTCCTGCATCTTTCCGAGGCGGAGGAATTGTTCTCGATAGCCGGGGCCAAGGAGAGGACCCTGATGGTGGCGCATAAGACAGCATACTGCCCGGCGTTCAGACACCTTGTCTCTATGCTGAAATCCGGCGTGATCGGAAAAATCGTGGACATCAACGCTTCAGTGACCACCCTGACCGACGAAAACTCCTCGAAACTCGACCACGCAAGATTCGGTGGCAGCATGAACGAGAACGCGTGCTTCCCTCTCCTGCCTATAATAAAGCTGTTGGGGCGCGACATCCGGAACATCAACTTCTACTCGATAATGAAGAATGATGTAGATATGTACACCAAGGCTGTGTTCCGTTACGACAACGCCACCGCTTCATTCCAAGTCGGACTCGGAGCCAAGACGGAGGGAAATATGGTCATCTCCGGGACACAGGGCTACATCTATGTCCCGGCCCCGTGGTGGAAGACGGACTATTTCGAGCTTCGGTTCGAGGATCAGAACATGAACAGGAAATGTTTCTATCCATTTATGGGAGAAGGGCTTAGATACGAGATCAGAGAGTTCGTCTCACAAATTCTCAACCCGGAGCAGAACCTTTATCTTCTGACAAAGGAGGAGATCATCGCGATGGCTCGTGTCCAGGAGGACTACATCAACGGGAAGAACGTTTACAAACTAAGTTAGTGACAGCAATGAGACACCTCACACTCAAGGAACTGCAACAGTTCAGTCTTGACATACTCAAGGATGTGGCCGGATTCTGCGAAAAGAACAATATAAGATATTCATTAGGCTACGGCACTATGCTCGGCGCGGTCCGCCACAAAGGGTTCATTCCGTGGGATGACGACGTGGACATCATGATGCCACGCGAGGACTATGAAAAGTTCAGAACCATCTACAAGTCAAAGCTGTACTCATTCATAGACAGTCGTAACACTCCAGACTGCTACATCGCTTTCGGCAGGGTCTGTGACACCAAAAAGACTCTTGCGTCAAGTTGCATTCCTTGGGTGAAAAAGGATGTCGGGGTCTGGATTGACATATTCCCGGTTGACAGGGTACCTGACGACAAGGACACTTTTGACAGAATCTACGATTCCCTCCTTCTGCTCATGAAGTTCAATGTCGGAATACGCAGAGTGCACACAATCTCATCATCCAGATTATCCGTTAGGAAAAGACTGAAAATTTGGGTCTTGAAAAGGACTCATCCACGCCTTATCAAGCGAAATCCCGCCGACATTGTCAAGGACATGAACACATTGATATCATTGGTCTCCCCCGCCGAAAGCCATCATTGGTCGCAACTTTGTTGTCCAGACTCCGGGACCAACGAGTTTTTCGATGACAACGAGATCTGTGAATATGTCAAAATGCCTTTCGAAGACAGCGAGTTCTTTGTCTGGAAAGGCTACGACAAGATACTGCCCGACTCCTACGGAGATTTCATGACCCTACCTCCGGAAAACAAACGGAGAACTCTTCAGAATTACATCTCGTTCTACTGGAAAGATTAATCATGTCACTTCGGCAAGCTCAAATCTGGTCACTTCGACAAGCTCAGTGACCAGAAATAGTTACAATTCAGTGACCATCGACAAGATTTGTCGACCAGAAACAGTGACAATAAAAGAATATACCAGATTCTTTATCAAGGTCAGAAAAATCAAATTTCAAATTTTGGTAACGTGCAAAATTTGGAATTTGCCTTTTATCTGACCTAAAAAGCATTGCAGTATCCTACCCACGAAGGTACTTCGCGGTCCAGGACAGTCCATTCTTGACCATGTCCTCAGGGGTACCGGCGAAGACCACCTGTCCGCCATTGTCACCGGCCTCCGGACCGAGATCGATCACCCAGTCCGCCGCCTTGATCACATCCAGATTGTGCTCCACCACAATCACGGTGTGCCCGTTACGAATCAGGAAGTCAAAGGCTTTCAGCAACTTCTCCACATCGTAGAAATGCAGGCCGGTCGTCGGCTCGTCAAAGAGGAACAGAATCTTTTTCCGGCCGTTCATCGGATCTTCCTCGTTCTTGGACAGGAACCAAGCCAGTTTGATCCTCTGACTCTCTCCACCGGACAAGGTTGACGAGCTCTGCCCGAGTTTGATGTAGGAAAGCCCCACATCCACAAGAGGCTGAAGTTTGCGGGCGATCTGTTTGGAAAGGTCCTCAGGCTGCGATCCGAAGAACGAGATCGCCTCCTCGACGCTCATGTTCAGGATGTCGTCGATGTTCTTGCCTTTGAACCTGACCTCAAGGATGTCCGGCTTGAAGCGCTTGCCGCCGCACGTCTCGCAGACCATCGTCACGTCAGCCATGAACTGCATCGGAATGCGCACGAAACCGTCCCCTTGACATTCCGGGCAGCGGCCGCCGTCCTGGTTGAACGAGAAGAAGGACGGAGTGTAGCCGTTGATCTTGGCGTACTGCTGCTCGGCGAGGAGCTTGCGGATGTCATCATAGACCTTGAGATAGGTCACGGCGTTGGAGCGTGAGCTCTTCCCTATCGGGTTCTGGTCGACATATTCAACATTCTTGATGCGGTCGGTGTTGCCGGAGATTTTCCTGAATATTCCCGGAAGGTCGCCGGTCTGGTTGATCATGCGGTATAGCGCAGGATAGAGGATGTCCCCCACAAGGGACGACTTGCCACTGCCGCTGACTCCCGACACGACGGTCAGCACTCCCAGCGGGAACTGCACATCTATATTCTTAAGATTGTGCTCCTGAGCGCCTTCCACGGTGATTGAATATGTCCACGGATGTTTCTCCCTGACATAGCGGGAACGCCGCCCCGTCAGGTACTGGAGCGTCAGCGAACTGTTCATCACCTTCTCCGGAATCTTATCATCGGTCCGGCCTTGGAAAACTATCCGGCCACCGTTCACTCCGGCGTACGGTCCCATGTCAATCAGCACATCGGCCGCGCGGATGATCTCCTCATCGTGCTCCACCACGACAAGCGTGTTGCCGATGTCCCTGAGCTTGCGCAGGACTCCGATAAGCCGGTCCGTGTCACGTGGATGCAGGCCGATGCTTGGTTCGTCAAGAATGTACATCGAGCCGACCAGCGAGCTTCCCAGAGCTGTCACCAGATTGATCCTCTGACTTTCGCCACCGGAAAGGGTGTTGCATGCCCGGCTCAGGGTCAGATACGCCAGACCGACATCCTTTATGTACCTCAGACGAGAGACGATCTCTTCAACGGCCTTGCGAACAATCGTGTTCTCGTAGTCTGTCAACTTCAAGTTCGAGAAGAAGTCAAGAAGCTCATCCACGTTCATGTCAAGCAGTTCCGCGATCGTCTTCCCTCCGACTTTCACGTACAATGCCTCAGGACGGAGTCTCGTGCCGTGACAAGCATGACAGGTGGTCCTTCCAGAGAATCGGCTCAACATGTACTTGTACTGGATCTTGTACCTGTTGGACTCAACCCACTTGAAGAACTCGTTGATTCCGATGAGGGTACTGTCATCCCCCTCAACACTGTGTGTGTCCCAGATGATGTCCTTGACCTTTTGTGACAGGTTGCAGTACGGCTCAAAAATAGGAATCCCGTAACGAGGAGCCACCTTGATCAGATGATCCCGGAACCAGCCCATCGACTCACCCTTCCAGCAGGCGATCGCACCATCGTAGATGCTCTTGGTCTTGTCCGGAATCACAAGGTCCTCGCTGACCCCGATGATCTTTCCGAGGCCTCCGCAGACAGGGCACGCCCCAAGAGGGCTGTTGAACGAGAAGAGATATTCATCAGGCTGGCGGAACGTCATTCCGTCCAGTTCAAAGCGGTTGGAATATTCCTCAACGGAATTGTCCTTGCGGAGGATAAGCTTGCCCTCGCCCACCCTGAACGCCGTGTCAATCGAGGAGCGAAGTCTTGTCTGTAGATCCTCCCAATCGTTCTGTGGCCACGGAGAGCCGTCTTCCGAATATGGCAGACACTCTTTGAATATGGGCAGTTTCAGACGGTCGATCAACAGGTTAAGATGTTCAGGATATTTCCCCTTGTCAGCCATCCTCATTATATCCTCGATGCGGATGATGCCATCGTCGCCAAAGAAACGGGAATATCCTTCCTCCTTCAGGCGGAGCATCAACTCGACCTTGTCCTCCCTGGCGGACCAATTCAGGTCGGCGAGAATATACGCCGTCCTTGAATCACCGCTCAATATGCTGGCCATCACATCATTGACGCTGTGACACTTGACCTCCTTGCCGCTGACCGGGGAATATGTCCGGCCTATCCTCGCGAAGATGATGCGGAGATAGTCGTAGATCTCCGTGGTGGTAGCGACCGTGGAGCGTGGGTTCTTGACATTGACCTTCTGCTCAATGGCGATCGCCGGAGGGATGCCTTCAATGGACTCCACATCAGGCTTGCTCATCCTGCCCAGAAACTGGCGCGCGTACGAGGACAGGCTCTCAGCGAAACGCCTCTGTCCCTCGGCGAACAAAGTGTCGAAAGCCAATGACGACTTTCCCGAGCCCGAAATGCCTGTCACCACCACAAGTTTGTTCCTCGGAATCTCAACCGTGATGTCCTTAAGGTTGTTGACCTTTGCCCCTTTGATGATTATCTTTCCTTCCTCCGTCATAGTTCAGCGATTAGCGAACCGCAAATTTACGAATATTTCCCGGCTTGCGTTGAATAATGTTGCTGTTTTCAGAAAAGACTCAGAGCAAAAAGCCTATTCTCCCCGCAAGGTTGACTCGCATCCTTTTATTGGCTACCTTTGCCCATCCAAATCAATACGGTCATGAATCTGAATGTTGAGCCGAAGGACATCATCGATGCGTACAGCACCCCGATAGTCCAACAGACATCCTTCTGGTCGAAAGTGAAGGAAAAGCTCGGGATGGACTGAAACGCGCTTCTGGTGTACCAACAAGGACAAGACGTCTGGTTTTGGTTAGGGGAAGAAAACAGTGGGCGACATTCATTCATCAACCTTGGCGCGTGGCATTGTCGGCTCAGATCCAAACAACTATTATTCCGGGTGAAAAAATGGTGGTTATACACCCGGAGAGACAACCCTGATTGGAGTCGGGTGCGGAAAGCCACTTTTTTCACCCGATGCATAAGCCAGGGATCTTCCGCTACACCTTGTCTTATTCTACGATGGAGATTAGGTCCTTTACATACAGATTCTTGCGCAGGAATATCGATGGGTCGCAATTGTTTACATATCAGTGCCATAAGAGAAATGCTGGCCAACTCCTATAATAGTCCCCTTAATAGATTTCAATCCGCGTTCCACAAAATATATATGAATATCATTGTGGATTATCAAAAATATTCATTACTTTTGTGATTGTAATCGCACAGCAGAATGCACTGACACATCATTCCTTACATACGCACAAAGCCGGACGAAGGTCCTAAGGAGGGTGTATTGTACCCTGACGGCAGGAACCGGGTGGCCGGTGTTTTGTGGTTGGCCGACAGCGTCTTGTCAACCATTATGTTCTTTGAAATATTTTGTGCGTATGAACAACGGCAAATGCCAGCTTGTCGCCTGGACGGAAGGCGGGAATGTGAAGATGAGCCTTGACCTGATCAAGGAAATGTCCCAAGAGTATCTCGAAAGGATCAAAAGTCTTGAGAGCACGGCCTATAAACGTCACAAGGCCGGCGAGGAAGTCCCGTTCATCCTTGCGCTCAGCTTCGCGCGGGAGGAGTACGGAAACTTTCTGAACGAGTCAGGCCTTACATTCCTGGCGCTCAGGCAGTACATCGAAGCCTCAAGTGTCTGCACTTCAGGCAGTGACCTCAACTGGTCCGACTGCGATGAGGGCTTCGTCCTCTGTGGTCCGCTGAGAGCCAGATTTCTGGAGATGTACACCAAAGTCAGGAATATGGTCGCCGAAGATCCTTCGCTCGGCTTCGCTTTCGACCACAGCGGACTCAAGGATGAATATCTTGACATCACCTCCTGCCAAAGATCGTGGCGGAAGGAGTCCGATGAGAATCTGGCCGCCCTCCTTGCCTGGAGATTCGGCCGGTCCTGACCAAAGAAAACCTCCGTCAACAAGTCTGGCCCTTTAACAAAAACGCGCTCCCTGCCGGATTTCCGTGCCAGGGAGCGCGTTGTCTGTTATCGCGGGACAAATTACTCTATATCAAATCCAAAGAGCATCTGACTTCTCGAATCACGTGCATTTGTCCGGTTCGCGACAGTACGGCCGGAAATTTCCGCACTGCTCTTAGCGGCAACGGAAGCCGTCTGAGCGTATTTCTCGAAAGAGATGTTGACCGGAATCACAGCGTCAGCCCTGCCCACAGGATTGCCATCAGAATCAAAGGCGACCCAGCAATATCCTTGGAGAGTGTACGGACCTCCGACCGCTCCGTTGTCAGCGAACTCAATCTTTCCGTCAGAATAGGTACCGACAAGTCCGGTACAATCATAGACATCCGTGGCCTTGAGTTTATATCCGTTGCGGCAGACATATTCATAAATTCCGCCCTGCTCTTGTTGGTCAATCACGCTCCACAGCGTGTCATTGGCGTGCTTCATAAGATAGTAGGCGGCATCAGACGAAGGAGTGCAGACGGAATGAGCGGTGGTCGCCTTGACATCGGACTCGGCAAAAGCGAACATAAAATCTTTCACAAACGGCACCTCGATCACCGTTCCGTCAGCCAGGACCAATGTGACCTTGGAGGAGGACTCATCAGCCTTGACACTTTCAAAGAAGGAGACTCCGTTCTCTCCGGAAATCCTGGTCCAGGTCTTTCCTCCGTCAACCGAGATGTAGGTAGCATCCTGAACATAAGGCTCACCCAACGAAGCCCCGGAAGCGAGACGAGGAAGCTCCGCGTCTGTCCCGTTGTGGATCGTGGTCTTGGTTCCGTCCGAAAAGACAATCTCATAGCCGGATGCATCCTGAAGAGGGGTTACACTTGAGACGGAGACATTGGAACTCAACGCGTCACAGATTTTACTAAGCGCGTCGATGTTCGTGTTCATCTCCTCGGTTTTCTTCTCCACCTGCGACAACCGGTCATCGATGTTGTCAATGGAGTTCCAGACATCTGAAAGGTCTGTCTTGCACGCAGGGAGCACACAAGCCGAAAGCACGGCAAACAGCACCCCCCACACTTTTCCCGAGAAAGTGGTTCATAAGAATATTTATTAAGTTCGTCACCGACCCGGCTCCGCACTCAGCAATAACACACGTTGAATATGAAGCCGCCTCATCATCAAGACGAGGATATCCAGAATTGGCGGCGTTAATATATCAAATAATCTTTAGCAAACAATGCGAGGACATAAAATATTCACTTCAAAAGCCTCGTCATGAATATTAATTCGCCGTTTCAGAACGTGATGTGGTAAGCAATCCCTGGCTTTGTGTCGAATTCCAGGGTGGTCTGACCGTTGCGGAGGGCGCATCGGGAGCTGGCGCGGGAATGGATGACGGCTTTTGTCAGCCTGCCGGCGGACCATTCGAGATCGACCTCGAAGCCGCCTCGGGCAAGAAGGCCGGTGACTTTGCCGTCAGGCCAGGCGGAAGGAAGCGCCGGCAACAGATGTATGAATCCCAAGTGGCTCTGCAACAGCATTTCGGTGATGCCCGCGGTGCCGCCGAAATTGCCGTCGATCTGGAACGGAGGATGGGTGTCCCACAAATTGTCCAGAGTACCGTTCCCAAGAAGATTCCTGAACAGTTTGTAGGCTCTGTCTCCGTCATACAATCGTGCCCATTGGTTCAGTTTCCAGCCCATACTCCAGCCTGTGGCCCCGTCTCCCCTATGGTTCAAGGTGACTCTGGCGGCCTCGGCGAGCTCGGGAGTAGCCAAAGGAGACAGAGTGTGGCCCGGATGAAGCCCGAACAGGTGGTTGACGTGCCTGTGATGGTCATCAGGATTGTCTATGTCCTTTGACCATTCCATCAGCTGACCGAAACGGCCGATCTTGTACGTAGGCAGGGCTTTTTCCACGGAAAGCCATTCGGATCGTTCCTCTTCATCCAGACCGAGAATCTCAGCGGCTGCCGCCGCGTCCAGCAGAATCTCCCTCGCCACCGCATTAGAGAAAGTGGCACCCTCGTCAACAGGGCCGTGTTCCGGCGATGCGGACGGAGCGGCGGAGTACGAACCGTCAGGCTTATGCCAAAGGTAATCGACTGTAAAACGGGCACTTGAGCGGAGGATTTCATAAGCCGTGTCACGAAGGAATGCAGTGTCACGTGTGAAGCCGTAGTAATCCCACAGATGTGTGGCGAGCCAAGGACCGGCCATCGGACAAAGGTTCCAGGTCATATCCTCGGAAGTCAAAGGGGAGGCGAACCCGAAAGGATTCCCGGAGATCGACGCGGTCCAGCCACGAGCTCCGTAGTACGAGCGTGCCACCCTCTCTCCCGGCCTCACGAGCGAGCGGACATATTCAAAGAATGGCTCGGCGCATTCCGGCAGGTTGGCGGAGCAGGACGGCCAGTAGTTCATCTGGATGTTGATGTTGTTGTGGTAGTCCACATTCCACGGGCCGTCAATGCCATTGTGCCATATTCCTTGAAGATTGGCGGGCAGGTTGCCGGGCCGGGAGGAGGCGATCAGCAGATAGCGGCCGAACTGGTAGTAATGTTCCTCCAAACCAGGATCGGAAGCACCAGAGCGATAACGTTCAAGGCGTTCAGGAGTGGACAGATCGACTGGAGCGGAATTTCCTCCCAATGACAGATCGACCCGACCGAACAATGAGGAATAGTCGGAAATATGCTCGTCCAGCAGAGCATCGTAGCCTTTCGCAAGCGCCGCCTTCATCCTTCTTTCGGTCGTCACTGACGGCTCCACTCCGACATAGGCCTTAGGGTCGCCAAAATCCGGATCATAGTTCATCCTGTAATCGGTGTCGGCGGACAGATAAAACACGGCCTCATCCGCACCAGAAGCCTCCAGCACACCGCCCCTATTGGAAAACGAGCCACCCTTGACCGTCATCCTGACTCGCACGGCGTACTCCATCTGATTGTTTTTCAATCTTCCTGAATATACAAGGCCATCCTTCCCGTCAGGCTTTACACTGCCGTCAGCGGTGGGATTAGGTGAATATTCAAGCCTTAGACTCTGCATTCCGGGATGGTCGGCACGGAACCGCATCACCATCACGTTCGCCGGGTACGAGATGAAATATTCCCTTGAATAGTTTACCCCTCCGCTGCTGAAAGTCACCCGTGCCACGGCATCTTCAAGTAACAGAACCCGGTGATAATCCGTGACAGAGGCCGAATCAATCCCCGTCCAGATTTTCAGTTCCCCGGCAGTCGTGTAACTGCCGAAACGGAATTCCTTCTCTTCCGAACTGTCGTAAGCCACAAGCCCGTTGAAGTTCTTCCGGGTCAGTTCCGCCGCCTTGTCGTAATCGCCAGCCTCGAAAGCGCCGCGGATTTCAGGAAGGACTCCGGCCGACTCCTTGTTGGCGTTCCAATAATGTTCCGCCCCGCCGGAAGTTCCCGGACCGCCTCTCCAGAGACTTTTCTCATTGAGCGTGATCCTCTCCGCCTGAATAGATCCCAGCACATTGACCCCGATGCTCCCGTTCCCGAGCGGCAGCGACCGTGACTCCCATTCCGGATCCTCTCCCCCACACCACGTCGGCTGCCGCCGAAGCGAGGCCGGAGTGTCAAAGCGAATCTCGTACCTGTGTCTCTCCTGTCTCTCCCGCGCCCCGCAAAGAGCGCAGACACAAATCAATAAATATGTTATGAATATCCTCCTGTCCATAAACATAAACGCTTTCCAATATCACGCAAGATAAGAATATGTTCCCGTAATTGGAACAGATTCAATAATATTCGTCGGGTTTTCCAAGACTTACTTCCCCAGTGATCTAAGCATCTTGGAAATACAACGCTTCTTCTGCTCCATATTCGGATGCACGTACAGATTCAGGGTTGTCGTTATGTTGGCGTGTCCGAGCAGCACACTGACAGTCTTGTAGTCACAATTACTCTCGATGCAACGTGTCGCGAAGCTGTGCCTGAGCCCATGATATTTCAGACGTGGGATTCCGAGGCGTTTCATCAGTCGATGATAATAATTGCGGTATGTCCGTGGTTCCGTTGGCTTTTCCTCATTGGTCAGCACGTAGAAATCATCATTGACAACTTTCTTCAAAGGTTTGACTATCGCCATCAGTTCCTTGCACATCGGTATATCTCGGCAGGAGTTCTTTGTCTTGGGAGTATTGACAATGAGTTCCGTGTGTTTGTTTTCGCCATCGATGATGTATATGCGCTCAATGGTGCGCCTTACTGTTATCGTACCGTTAACGACATCTATGTCGGACCACTTCAATCCGCAGATCTCACCGATGCGTAGCCCCGTAGTCAAACTGATGTAGATTCCGAGGTTACGGAACGTGAAGTTCAACTTGACGAACTCGAGAATCTTCCTATGGTTCGCCACCGTCAGTACCTCGATTTCATTACTGGACTCTGTCGTCGGATATTTGATATCCCATTCGCAGTAGTTCATCCACCCGTTCTTCACGCCGAACCTCATCACCATTTTCAAAACAATGAGAATGTCCTTCACCGTCTTGACGCAGAGTCCGCTGTCCAGTTTCCGTAAGACGAAATCCTGTACCCGACTATCATTCAGAGTATCACACTCGCCAAATGAAGGCAAGATGTGATTCTCCAGAATAAGCACATAAGCAGCGAATGTTGACCGCTTTACATAGCATCGCTTGTCATCTTTCCAAGCCAATGCGATCTCTTTGATGGTTTTTGTCTCCATAATGATTCTTAATTTTGTGAAAGGTAATTATAATGGAACGGGAAATCGACTATGATTTAAGTCTTGTGGAAAATCATCTTTACACACAGCTAAAGGATCATAAAAAAGCGATATTGCTCCCGTCGACGTCAAAAGTTCATTCGACGGCAGCATTATCTAAGGGAAATGCCACCGTTGTGGTAAGCGTGGATTATCCAGCGACGTTTTAGTGTGATTTCGTTGCCGAAGAGTGTCACGTGACACGCTATGGAATCATTATGTGGCGAAAACGTTGCCCGAAATCCGCCACTCATTTGAACAATTAAAGATAATCTTGCCTTTTGAGCCCGTCTCTCAGATTCCCGGAGTTCACCGGGGAGTGGGAGAAATGCGTGTTGGGAGATTACGGAAAAGTTGTAACAGGAAATACTCCTCCAACTAAAGATATTGAGAATTATGAAAATGGAACATATCTTTGGGCTTCACCTGCTGACTTAGGTACACATAAGTTGATTTCAGAAACAAAGACAAAGCTGTCAAGCAAAGGCTTCACAAAAACGAGACCATTGTCGAAGGGCAGTGTTTTTGTTACTTGCATTGGCTCAACTATTGGTAAAACAGGAATGGCTACAAGGGAAATGTCTACCAACCAACAGATAAACTCTATTGTTGTTAATGAAAATAACGACAATGAATTTGTTTACTATGTAGTGCAAAGTGCATTTCCTCACTATTTATCTTCTATTGCAGTTCAAGCCGTTCCTATAATATCTAAATCGTCATTTGAATTGCTACCAAGCAAGAGACCTTCCTTACAGGAACAAAATAAAATAGGAAAATTTCTTTCATTACTCGATGAACGCATCTCTACCCAACACAGGCTCATTGAGGATTTGAAGAAATTTAAGTGCGCGATTGTTGAAAATGTATTGAACAATAGGCACCCCCGTATGATTAGATTGGGGGATATTGGTTCATATATTCGTGGCTTGACTTATAGTAGCAACGATGTCGTTGAACAAAATGGAACTTTTATCATGCGGTCTAATAATATTGTCAACGGTTGTTCTCTAGATTATTATAATGATGTTGTGTCCGTGAATAAGCGTATTTCAAAAGAACAGATGCTACAAAATGGTGACATTATCATTTGTATGGCAAATGGTTGTTCTGCCTTGGTTGGTAAATCTTCTTTTTACGATGGAAAATGCCCAAGACCTATAACTGTTGGCGCTTTTTGTGGAATATATCGTTCAGAAGAACCAATTGTAAAATGGTTATTTCAAACAAACAGATATCGTAGGTATATATGGAACTCATTGCAAGGAGGCAATGGCGCAATTGCCAATCTAAACGGAGAAGATATACTCCGTATGTCATTTCCAATCCCTGATGCTCCCGTTAAGAATAATTGCGTAAAACTACTTACATCTGTGGACTTTATGATTGAAAATGCCACATCACTCTGTGTATTATATACCTCACAAAAGGAATATTTACTTCGCCAAATGTTCATATAAACATTTGGCGGAGCAAATACTGCTTCTGTTTTGACAAACATGAGGCATACATTTCTTCGACTTCTATTTTATTTTCAAATCCCCTAATCGTTCTCAGGATATGCTGTTGTTGCTCTTTTGACGGGATAATGTTTTTCATGTCAAGCCATTCATCTACATTTATTGAACGCCCATCCCGAATACCATATGTTACAATAATTAGTGACTTAATAAATTTCCGAGAAGTGAAATAGTATGATAAATAACCATACTCCAACAACTTTTTCGGGCGCATTATTGTATATGCAGGGCTACATACGCCTACCATATTTGAAAAGGCAAAACCTCCTTGGAAAGAGCGCAAATGAATGACGTAATCACCTTCTCTCACGATTTTATAGGTATTGATATTGCTTAGTTCAAACTTAATATCTAAATTCAAATCCTCCCTATTTACCATCCCTTTTTCTTGACTCGCGGATAGGACATTAGAATATTCCAATCGACTATTTCGTTCATTGATAATTTCAAAAAGCTGTCTATAAGAATATTCTTTGCCTTGGATTTCCGAATATAACTTTTCAACAATCGCGCACATTAGAGATTGTGAGGAAATATGCGAGATTGATGTTTTTTTTGATGTCAAGAATGATTTGTATTGCGTTTGTCAATACGTTGTGTTATTTTTGTGTCAAAACCAAAATATTAATATTATGGCACAGTCAACATTATCTATGAGAGTGGATGAGACTCTGAAGAAGAAGTTCGATATGATATGCGATGATTTTGGATTCACCAGCACCGCTGCCATCACTGTCTTTATGAAAGCTGTTGTACGGGAAAGAAAGATTCCGTTTGAGATAAAGGCATCTTCAAAGAGACAGATAAATCAGGATGCCTGGAACGCATTTATCGAAATGAGGGCGCAGGCTAAAGAGGCCGGCGCGCAGGATATGTCTCTGGATGAAATCAATGCGGAGATTCAGGAGGTGCGCAATGAGCGATAGGATATTTGCAGTAGTCGATACCAACGTACTTGTTTCAGCACTGATTTCAAAATCAATAGATTCCAACCCGATGAAAGTCTTTCGGGCTATTGTGACGGAACAGATTGTCCCACTGTATAATGATGAGATTCTTCAGGAGTATCAGTCTGTCCTTTCAAGGGAAAAATTTCATTTGGATAAAACCTTGATTGAGACAGTCCTTAAAGCAATTGTGACAGATGGCCTATGCCTTGACAGGACACCTGCGGTGGATGTAGAGTTTCCCAAAAAAAAAGATGTCGTCTTTTATGAGATAGTATTGTCAAAAGAGGATTCTTACCTCATAACTGGAAATATCAAGCATTTCCCTATCAGACCATTCGTGGTGACCCCGGCTGAAATTGTTCGAATCCTTGAATCAAGACAGGACTAAAATAGGCAGTTTCCAGTACGACCTTTCAGAGAATAATTTAGGTGCGACTCGATGATTCCACAATATGCCAATAACTATCAGGAGAGTCCCTAATCTTCGGCCAACTGTCGCATCAAAAATCGGCCAACTGTCGCATCAAAAATCGGCCAACTGTCGCATCAGATTTTATTTAATATCCTTGTTTTTAACAAGATAAATCATTATTTTTGTCCAAAATTTATTGTTGGATGAATGGATATAAAAATAGAGTGGCAGACCGCCTGCTTGCAGAGAAACTAGAAGCCTTCGGTGCCGTTCTCATAGAGGGGCCTAAGTATTGCGGAAAGACGACGTTGGCAACGCAACAGGCCAGAAGCATTCTATCAATGGCCGACACGGACACTCTTGGCCAAAATCTCGCTCTGGCGAGAACGAACATTTCAAGGCTTCTTGCGGGAGAAACACCCAGGCTTATTGATGAATGGCAGATTGCGCCTCAATTTTGGGATGCGGTAAGGAATGAGGTCGATAAGCGTAACGAGGACGGTCAATTTATGCTCACTGGTTCCGCTGTACCGCCAAAACCGAAGAAAGATGAGAGTGGAAACATCATTGAGGAGGAGAATATCCATCACACTGGGACCGGACGTATCTCCCGCCTGAGATTACGTACTATGTCCCTATGGGAGTCGGAGGATTCCACAGGAGATGTCAGTTTGGAGGAATTGTTCATCAATCCGGACACGGTTGATGGTGTCAGTGACATTGACCTGGACAGGCTCGCATATCTGACTTGCCGTGGAGGTTGGCCTAAGGCTGTTCTGAAAAAGAGTGAGAAGGCGGCGTTGGCCCAGGCATTCGACTATTATGATTCTGTTGTAAGCAATGATATTAAACGGGTTGATGATATTGACAGGGATGAAGAATTGACAAAGCGGATTATGCGCTCATATGCCAGAAACCAAGGCACACAGGCAACTGTCGGAACCATCCTTGCGGACATCAAAAGCAACGGAGATGAGCGGATGTCAGACAGTACTGTTTACAGTTATATCAAGGCGTTAAAAGAAATTTTCGTTATCGAGGATTCTATTGCCTGGAATCCAAACTTAAGGAGCAAGACGGCAATAAGAACTTCAGACACGCGGTTTTTTATTGATCCGTCAATAGCCACTGCGGCATTGGGTATGGGGCCTAAGGACTTGATAAATGATATGGAGACATTCGGGTTTATTTTCGAGACATTGGCCATAAGAGATCTTCGCGTATATGCGGATGCGCTGGATGGCAAGGTCTATCATTATAGGGACAAGAACAACCTTGAATGTGATGCGGTCATACATCTAAGGAATGGTTCTTATGGATTGGTAGAAGTGAAGATAGGCGGTGCAGAGTTAATCAAAGAAGGGGCGGAAAGCCTTAAGACATTATCTTCAAAAATTGACTCTACCAGAATGAAGACACCTTCGTTTATGATGGTTTTGACTGGCATCGGCAAATTCGCCTACAAACGTCCAGAAGATGGAGTTCTGGTTGTTCCGATAGGGTGTCTAAAGCCGTGACATAGCTACGAACCTTGGCAATGTTCCCTAATGATAGGGATTGCACAGAAGATAGCACATAGTAATAAACCGAATGTTCGTATATCCGATTGTTTAGAGTGCAGTTCCTCTGCTTTGCAAGAGAGCGAGGTCAATAAAACTGGTAAATATCCTGTATATGGAGCAAACGGGATAGTAGGCTATATCGACAAGTACCACACTCAGAATGAAGCCATTTATATCATCAAAGATGATTCCGGGGTTGGAGGCGTTTCGTATGTCACTGGCAAGTGTTCCTCAACAGGAACATTGAACATCTTGCAAGCTAAAAATGGCCATTTGCTCAAATACCTTTATTACCTACTAAAAGTGTTTAACTTTGTACCATATAAAACAGGAATGGCTATACCTCACATATATTTCAAAGACTACGGCAAAGCCAAAATCTTTTGTCCAGCATACCCTGAGCAGCTTGAATACGCAAAATTATTATCCTCAATAGATGGTAACCTACGGATAGCCCTGGATAGTCTAAAGAACTTTAACTTGCAGAAACAATACCTACTCCGTCATATGCTCATATAAACATTTGACGGAGTAGGTATTGCCGTTGAATATTATAGTATTCAAGTATTGCTTTTTCGGCCTGTATCTTTTCAGCTATACAATCCAACATTGCAGAAATGCGTTTTTGATTATCCAATGACGGAAGTTTTATACTTGCTTTCTCGAAATCCGCCTTACAAAGATTAAATCTTGTGCTACCTTGAGCAAATGGATATATGAACTTTCTAAATGCCGTTGATGTCACGTAATATGACAGGTATGGCGAATAAGCAAGTTGATTTCTTTCAATGTGAATGCCAAAGCAAAAACTGTTCAGATACACTTCTTTTTCTCCCAGATAAACTGAACCAATTCCAACTTCTTCAGGTGTTTCTGAAGATAGAGTGAACAGTACATCACCTGTTCTGACTATATTCTGTTTTTCCCCATCATTGATACGAACATATTGATAGTCCGTTTCATCCACAATAATGTTTGAATAGACATTCAGGTATGTTATGAATGGTTTTCCGGAACCAAAATCTTTTGCCGATTTTCCAGATAACCCGGAATAAGAATATCCCAACTCCATAAATGATGTCGTAATATCGTTCCCATATTGTTCGTACAAAGAATTGTTTAGCCCTATCATTAGGGACTGCAATCTGTCAATGAGCCTGTTTTGGATAGATATCCTTTCATCTAGATGAGAAAAAAGAGCGGCGATTTTAGCTTGCTCGATTTGTGATGGAATAGATATCGTAATCTTTTTAACTATATCTGCCGAGAGATTCCCTTGGCCGCCTTGGAGGTAAGTATTTAGAATCTTTTGAGCGTGTTTTTCCCAGACGGATTTAAAAAATACTGGAGCGACATTAGTTCTTATGCAAAGGATGGCTTGATTGATAGCACCGCGCATCTGGCTAATCGATATATCACCGCTATTGGCGCCATAAAGAGCCAATAGGATGTCTCCTACCTCAACCATCTTTGCGGATGAGTTCTTATAACCTTCCTGTGTTAAAAAAAGTTCTGTCTTGTCAGAATGGATTTCTCCCGAACGAATAAAAGGTATTTCACCACCATAAAAGTCTTTTCTGGAAGAAGATGGAGTGCCTCCTGAAAAGAACTTGCCAATATCTCCAATCCTTTTATTCTCCCACTCCCCGGTGAACTCCGGGAATCTGAGAGACGGGCTATTATGGCTCGTTTTATCGTCAATTTTCATATTAGTCATTCATCAAAATAAAAAAAACTACAATATTCCCAACTCCTTCAGGTAAACATCGATCTCCTTGTCAAGTTCGGCACGCTTTGCCTCCAAATCCTTGATCTCGCTCATCACCGCGTGAATGTCTATCGGTTCCTCTTCCTCAAATGTATCAACATAGCGGGGAATATTCAGGTTATAGTCGTTGTCACGGACTTCCTGAAGGGTCGCGCAGTGGCTGTATTTCTCAATCTCTTTGCGTTCACGGTAGGTATCGACAATCTTCTTGATGTGCTCAGGCCTTAGTTTGTTCTGGGTCTTGACTTTCTCGAACTCCTTGCTGGCATCAATGAACAGAATATTCTCATCCTCCTTGCGGCATTTCTTCATCACGAGGATACAGGTCGGGATGCTTGTGCCGTAGAAGATGTTCGCCGGGAGACCGATAATAGCATCGATGTAGTTCTTCTTCTTGATCAGATATTTACGGATCTTGCCCTCGGACGCGCCTCGGAAAAGCACGCCGTGAGGAGCCACGCAAGCCATTGTGCCGCCATCGTTGAGGTGATAGACCATATGCAGGATAAAAGCGTAGTCGGCCTTGGATTTCGGAGCCAGAACTCCGGCCTTGCTGAAACGGTCATCGTTATTGAACTTCGCGGCGGCGGACCACTCGGCTGAGAACGGAGGATTCGCCACCACCGCATCAAATTGTCTGTCTCCGAACTCATCGTCCTCAAGCGTATCCCCATTATGTATGTCGAAATCCCTATACTTAACCCCGTGAAGAAGCATATTCATTCTTGCAAGGTTGAATGTGGTAGGATTCTTCTCTTGGCCGAATATCTCGTCGGCATTGCCTTCGCGGGCGGTACGAAGGAGCAGAGAACCGGAACCGCAAGTCGGGTCATAGACGGTCTTCAGCCTGTTCTTTCCGGTGATGACGATTTCCGACAGAATCTGGCTGACCTCCTGCGGAGTATAGAACTCACCGGCTTTCTTGCCTGCTCCGGCGGCGAATTGCCCGATCATATATTCATACGCATCGCCCAATATGTCAATATCTTGCGCATCCTCAAGACCGAAATCAATGCCGTCGAGCGCGACAAGGACATCACTGATGAGCCTGTTCTTGTCTTCAGCCGTCTTTCCAAGCTTCGGCGAAGCCAGGTCAATGTCGGAGAACAGGCCACCAAAGTCATCCTCACTTTCCTGTCCGATGGTGCTGTCTTCAATCTTCTTCAGAGAGCGCTCAAGAGCCGGAAGGATATTCTCTTTTCCCTGAATCATAGATATGATGGTGGAGAACAGGTATTCAGGCTCAACGAAATATCCCAAGTCCTGGATGCACTGCGCTTTCAGTTCCTCCTTCAATTCTTCATCACCGCTTTCCCAGGCGGTCTTGAAGTCTATGTTGTCGTATTGTAGTATCTCATTGGCGCGAAGCTCGATTTTCTCCGAAAGATACTTGTAGAATATGAATCCAAGGGTGAAGTACATAAAATCACCGGCGGACATATTGCCTCTGAGTGTGTTGGCAACTGTCCAAAGCTGTGTGCGCAGTTTCTGCTGTAATTCTTCGCTCATATCGTGTTTGTCTTTTTAATCCCAACTGAAAGTGTCTATAATGCCACGAAGTCTGGCCATAACCCGTTTGAAGATGTTCCTACGTTCGATAAGGCCAACCTTTTTTCTCATTATGGCATCCTGTATGATCTCCGGCTTCTCGCGCTGAAGGTAGTCGTATTCCTTGAAGAAACTCTGCAACGACTCCTTGTCAAGTCCCTCATCATCGGCCAGATTGGCGATGGCTTTCGACTTCTCCTTTGAAATATAGTCGTTCAGGCGGCCTTCGAGGTCAATGTTCCCGTCCGCCTTGGCTCTGATGAAGCCGCTTTTGTCATTGTCGATGTTCTGCTTGATGAAGCCGTCAATGAGTTTTGTCTTGTTACGCATCGCGGCATCCCTTATCATAGTGTCAAGAATATGCTGACGTCTGGATTCATAATCCTCGTTCTCTGGATTCAGATCCTCAATGAGGGCAAGGATATATGCGACATTGATGACATCGCTGTGCAGCAGCTCAAGGCAGAAGTCTATGTCTTCAAGTTTGGAATCGCCATAAGGGATTTCGGGCTCTTCTAAAGTTCCGGTCCGAGCATCGTCTTTGTCCACAACACCGACTGTGATGTCAAGGTACTTGCTGCGGAAGTCCATATACTCCTGCTCAGACATAGCAAAATACTTATCTTCCGACGTATAATCCTCATAAAACTGGATCTCGGTCTATCCTTTGATGATGTCCCTGAAAGCAAGTATAAATTCTTTCTGAACACG
>ERZ1023633.236-NODE-236-length-24005-cov-50.086806_pt1 | contig 24005 bp, 21 predicted proteins | sample MGYA00380333_ERZ1023633 | MGnify/ENA primary metagenome ERZ1023633 (study PRJEB33179, sample SAMN07448972) | human gut metagenome | biome: Human-gut; feature: Human associated habitat; material: Faeces | host: Homo sapiens | place: India: Bhopal | collected...
GCTCGCAACCCAACATTTCGCAGAGATTCAGGAACTCGTGAGTACCGAAGGAATTGTCTTCGATGGTTCCACCCCAGTTGTTGTTTTGCATCTTAGGGCGTTTCTCACGTGGACCGATACCATCCATCCAGTGATATTCATCAGCGAAGCATCCTCCTGGCCATCTCAAAACAGGAACCTTCAGGTCCTTCAAGGCTTGGAGTACGTCGTTACGATAACCCTGAGTGTTGGGAATCTTAGAATCAGGACCCACCCAAAGTCCACCATAGATACAGCTACCGAGATGCTCGGCAAACTGACCATAGATTTCCTTGTAAATCTTCTGGGTGCCCTGATTGGCATGAATGGTACCTGTCACATCCTGAGCCTGGGCAGAGAACGCAACGGTTGTTGATAATAACATAGTTGCAATAAGTCTGTTCATCATCGTTTTTGTTGTTTTAATTTTTTAGGTTTCCATATATGATATTATCCCCTATATATAATAAGGTATATTTCCTTATCTTATTAAAACGAATCTCATCTTGCGATAAGATGCGTTTTAAAAAATACGTTTGTGAGGGAAAAATCCCCCACAAACTCATTTTATTTCTTATTGGCTACAGCTGCCTGTTCGATGGCAAGACCTGCCTTATAGGTCTCAATATATGCATCGAAACCAGCTACGTCTTCTGCTGTAGGTGCAATTTCTACACCAGTATTTCCTGCGAATACCTTCTTGTCGAGGTAATCAGCCAGACTCAGCTTCTCATCGTTGTTAACGAGATAGCCTGCGAGCAGAGCGATACCCCAGGCACCACCTTCGCCTGCTGTCTCCATTACAGAGATAGGAGAGTTGATGGCTGCAGCGAGGATGCGCTGACCTACACCCTTGGTCTTGAACAAACCGCCATGACCGGTGATGCGGTCTACCTGTACCTTCTCGTCCTTGAACAATACATCGTTACCAATCTTCAATACAGCTACTGAAGCATAGAGGTTGGCACGCATGAAGTTGGCGAGGTTAAAGTGGTCGTTGGCTGAACGTACGAACATTGGGCGACCTTCTGCCAAACCGGTTACAGGCTCACCAGAGATATAGTTGTAAGCAATCAAACCACCGCAATCAGCATCGCCTTCGAGAGCGTGGTTGTAGAGTTTGCCGAATATCTCGTTCATATCCACAGGTACACCGAGCAACTCCTGGTACTGCTTGAACAAACCAACCCAAGCGTTGAGGTCGGAAGTACAGTTGTTGCAGTGAACCATGGCTACAGGACTACCATCTGGAGTTGTCACCATATCAATTACTTCGTAAGGTTTGCTCAAGGCTTTCTCCAATACAATCATAGAGAAAGAAGAAGTACCTGCACTTACGTTACCAGTGCGCTGACGAACAGCGTTGGTAGCTACCATACCAGTACCTGCATCACCCTCTGGAGGGCAGAGAGGAGTACCAGCCTGGAGAGTTCCAGATGGGTCGAGCTTCTTCGCACCTTCCTCGGTCAGAACACCAGCGTCTTCGCCTGCGTTCAATACCTCTGGCAGGATGTCGAGAATCTTCCAACCCAAGTTCTTAGGCTCGATGAGCTTGTCGAACTTAGCCACCATCTCGGCATCGTAGTTGTTGGTGTTGGAATCGATAGGGAGCATACCTGATGCGTCGCCTACGCCCAAAACCTTCTTGCCTGTCAACTGCCAGTGGATATAACCGGCGAGAGTGGTGAGGAAGTCAATCTTGTTGATGTGGTCCTCACCATTCAGGATAGCCTGATATACGTGAGAGATGCTCCAACGCAATGGGATGTTGAAGTGGAAGAGCTCTGAAAGCTCGGCTGCAGCCTGGGCTGTGTTGGTGTTACGCCAGGTGCGGAAAGGAACGAGGATGTTCTCATCCTTGCCGAAAGCCATGTAACCGTGCATCATCGCAGAGATACCGATGGCAGCCAACTGCTTGATTTCGCAGTCGTACTCAGCCTTCACGTTCTTGCGGAGGTCGGCATAACAATCCTGCAAACCTTTCCAGATGGTGTCGATGCTGTAAGTCCAGAGACCATCAACCAACTGGTTTTCCCACTCAAAGCTACCCTGTGCGATAGGGTTGTTGTCGGTGTCAATCAAGACAGCCTTGATTCGGGTAGAGCCAAACTCGATACCGAGAATGGCCTTACCTGATTCTATAATAGTTTTTGCGCTCATTATTCTTTTATTCTTTAATGTAAAGAACAAAGGGTAAAGCCTTGAAAATCATTTGAATTCTTCACTCTTCGTTCTTCACTCTTCACTTAAATTATCTCAATGCTTTGTTGAGCATGTAATAAATCTCGTTGTTGCGGAGCTGCTGCTTGAAGCTGCTGATAGTTGTGTTCTTGTCGATGTTGACGAACTCAATACCCAGAATCTCGCAGAAGTCCTCCCAGTACTCAGCAGTGATATCGTAAGAGAATGCACTGTGGTGTGTACCACCAGCGAGGATCCAAGCGCCTGCACCAATCTCGAATGTTGGCTGTGGAACCCAGAGAGCTGAAGCTACAGGGAGCTTAGGCATTGCCTTTGGCTCGATGCACTCTACCTCACTTGCGATGAGACGGAAACGGTTGCCGAGGTCAACTACAGTTGCCTTAACACCCTTACCTGTCTTAGATGTGAATACGAGGCGAGCTGTCTGCTGCTTGCGGATACCGATGCCGAGGAAGTGAACCTCGAGCTTTGGCTTGTCTGTTGCAATCAATGGGCAAACCTCGAGCATGTGGCTCTGGAGGCTAGATGTGCGGTCCGCTGCGAAGTTGAGTGTGTAGTCCTCGAGGAATGAGCAACCCTTCTCCAAGCCCTGGTTCATAACCCAGAGTGTGCGATAGAGGCAAGCTGTCTTCCAGTCACCCTCTGCACCGAAACCGTAACCCTCTGCCATCAGGCGCTGTGAAGCCAAACCTGGAATCTGGTCGAAACCGCAGAAGTTTGGATCGTCGACGTCTGCATCGCCGAGGTCGTCGAAGTTTGTAGTGAATGCTACTGCGTTCTCATCCTTCAATACGCGACGGAGAGCAATCTCAGCTTTAGCTGCATTCTTCACTTTCTCCCAATATACTTCCTCGCCTGACTCATCTATCTTGATGGTGTATTCCTTCTTGTACTCCTCAACGAGAGCATCAGCCTCAGCATCAGTTACCTTCTTGTAGTACTCCATGAGTGAAGATACAGGATAGTAATCTACGTGGTAACCCATGCGCTGCTCGAACTCTACGCGGTCGCCATCTGTTACGGCTACGTTGTTCATATTCATACCGAACATCAAGCAGCGTACGTTGTGAGCATCAGCAACACCTGCTGCTACGCGAGCCCATGTTGCAATCTGCTTCTGAGCCTCTTCGCTCTTCCAGTAACCTACTACTACCTTTCTTGGAATGCGCATACGAGTGCAGATATGGCCGAACTCGATATCGCCGTGAGCAGACTGGTTGAGGTTCATGAAGTCCATATCGATAGAATCCCAAGGGAGTTCTGCGTTATATTGTGTATGGAAATGGAGGAGTGGCTTCTCGAGAGCCTGCAAGCCCTTGATCCACATCTTAGCAGGAGAGAAGGTGTGCATCCATGTGATGATACCTACACACTTATTGTCGTTGTTGGCAGCCTTCATTACAGCCTCAACCTCTACAGAAGAGTTAGCTGTGCCTTTGTAAACCACCTTGATAGGGATGATACCACTGTTGTTGAGACCATCTACCATGTCCTTAGAGTGACCATCTACTATCTTAACTGTCTCACCTCCGTAAAGAAGTTGTGCACCAGTTACAAACCAAACCTCTAAATTTTCAAATGCTTTAATCATGATTGTTGTTGTTGTTATATTGTTAGTTTATTATTATTTTTTTCTTCGGAATTATTTCTTCTTTTTCTGACCGTAGTAGGCATTAGGACCATGCTTGCGGCTGAAGTGCTTCTCTACGAGCAGCGGATTCATGGTAGTATTTGGGTTCACGCTGAAAGAGATGAACGCCATCTTGGCTACCTGCTCTGCTACTACTGCGTGGTAAACAGCTTCGTCTGCATCTTTACCCCATGTAAAAGGACCGTGGTTCTTCACCAGTACACCTGGAGTATGAACCGGGTTGATATTGTCCTTTTTGAAACGGTCAACGATCACTACGCCTGTATTGTGCTCATACTCAGCCATCATATCTTCAGTCATGGCCTCGGTGCAAGGGATGCTGTCGTGGAAATAGTCAGCATGTGTAGTACCGATATTTGGAATATCCATGCCAGCCTGAGCCCAAGCTGTAGCATATGTGGAATGTGTATGTACCACACCGCCCAACTCTGGGAAAGCACGGTAGAGAACCAAATGGGTAGGAGTATCAGATGAAGGATTTAAATCACCTTCTACTACTTTGCCTGTTTCCAAGTCAACTACTACCATGTCGCTGGCTTTCATGTTGTCATAACTTACACCTGATGGTTTGATGACAACGAGACCTTTCTCACGGTCGATGCCACTTACATTTCCCCATGTGAAGAGCACAAGGTTGTGTTTTACAAGGTCAAGATTAGCCTTGAACACTTTTTCTTTCAATTCTTCTAACATAGTTTTATGTCCTTTTTATTAATTGTTGTATATTTAGTTTCGAATAATTTTCTATCTTAATGGCTTTCTATTACTTCAGGTTGAAATACGGATCTTGTTCGTATGCTTTCTTGTTGAAGCGATAGAGAGCAGCTCCTCTTTTAGAGGATATCTTGTCGATAAGTTCAGTCTTCTCTATGAAGTCGATATCCTTGATACGCTTACGGAAGTTGCGCTTATCGATTTCTTCACCCATCACGGCCTCAAAAACATGCTGCAACTGTGTAAGGGTGAACAGTTCTGGAAGCAACTTGAAACTCAACGGCTCATTGTTGATGCGGCGGCGAATTTGTGATATCGCATTTTGAATCATCTGGTTGTGGTCGGAATACAACTTAGGGAGTTCATTCAGATTTACCCATTCCAAACCATATCTTATTCTGAGAGAATCATCATAATCTTTTACGTTGATGAGAGCGCAATAGGCGATAGAGATGACACGCTCGCCTGGGTCACGGTCAATACGACCGAATGCGCCTACCTGTCGGATGTATAATCCCTTCATACCTGTCAAATCCAGAATGACACGATTGGCTGCATCCTCCAAAGTTTCGTTCTGACCTACGAAGCCTCCATAGAGAGACCATTCTCCACGACCTGGATCCATCTGGCGCTTGCCGATGAGCAATTGCAACTGACTTCCGTTGAAACCGAAAATGATACAGTCAACTGAAACGAGGACTTTGGAATGTTCGTTATAAAATTGTGTCATGATGTTTTGATTTTTGATGATTATTATCGTTTGGCTTTTTACAGCCTTTATTTCTTTGAATGTCTTTTTTAGAATAGTAAAAAGTGGTTGTCTTTTTAGTTCAAGTCTGCCTCCTTCAGGACTTGCCTATAAGGAGACAGACTTGTGTGATATTTGTATTGTTCGCCAGAGTCAGCCTGGCGAAAATGCTTTTTACCAGAAATATGCGTAGAATGCAGCGCAGAGGCCGATTACTACGATTGTACCAATGATATCGAACGCACCCCAGCTCTCACGGATAGACTTCTTGAAGTCGGATGTGAAGGTGATTGCCTCTACCTGCTCCTTGCTTGGGGCTGGAGTGAAGCAGCTCACTACTACCATGAAGATGATGAGGAAGACGAGCAGCCAGCACTCGAATACGAGCCAGTTGGTCTGCCAGAACCATGCGGTATAATCCCAGAACGCACCATCCATTGTTGCCTTACCAGTATCGGTAATGACGTTGGTAACGAGGCGGAGCATACCGATGAGGAAACCGGTAATCATGGTGTATTCGCCTGCCTTTGGAGTAATCTTCTTGAAGAAAATACCCATCGCAAATACGGCTACCATAGCTGGAGCCAGGAGTGACTGGATACCCTGGAGATAATTGTACAATGTATCCATCTTCATCATGATTGGCAACCAGGCAAAACCGAGAATTACAACTACTACGGTAGCGATACGGCCAACGAGTACGTAGTGAGCCTCAGACATTCCCTTCTTCAATGGCTTGTAGAAGTCCTCGGTGAAGAGGGTAGCACAGCTGTTGAAGAATGCTGCCAATGAAGCAACGAGTGCGCAGATGAAACCGATGGTTACGATTCCCTTGATACCTGCAGGAAGCACGGTCTTTACCATGATGGCGAAGGCTGCATCAGTCTCGTTCATCTGGATTGCGCCCTTCTGAGCCAAGGCTGCTGCAATCATACCTGGAATGAGGAACATGAAGCAAGGGAGAACCTTGAAGAAACCGGCTGCGATAGTACCGCGGCGGGCACGCTTCATTACCTCTACGTTGCTTTCGCCAGGAACCTGACCGAGTACACGCTGAACGATATGCTGGTCAGTACACCAGTACCAGAAACCAATGATGGTTGCACCGATGAATACTACGAAACCTGGATACTCCTGATACATAGAGTCACCTGCCTCCCAGTGGAACATGTGGGTTGTTCCGTAGCCGTTGTTCAACTTGCCGCAGTAGTCCATCATATCTGCCCAACCTGCAGAGACGCTTCCACCGCCGAGGGTAGAGAGACCGAGGAAGAGCACGAGGAATGAACCGATGACGAGGATAGGAGTCTGGATGGTTGACAATGTCATCACACCCTTCATACCACCGAATACGGTGAAGATGGTGGTGAGGATGATCAAACCGATAGCACCTACCCAGAAGTTCAAGCCCCAGAGATACTCGAAGAAAATACCACCTGTAAGTGCAGTAACGCTCACCTTGGTGAGGATGTAAGCAACGAGTGTGATGATAGAGAGCCATGAACCTGTACGCTGAGTATAGCGGAACTTCAGGAAGTCTGGCATGGTGATGATCTTACCCATCTTGTTGATGAGCAACTGATAGAAAGGTACGAACAACCAACCGAGGATGAGGATCATCCAACCCTGCATCTCCCAGTGAGCCATACCTACACCGCTCTTGGCGCCAGTACCAGCAAGACCCACGAGGTGCTCTGAACCGATGTTGGCTGCGAAGATAGCCATACCGATAACATACCATGGCTCACCCTTACCGAAGAGGTAAGCAGAAGAGTCTTCGCCCTTCTGAGCCTTTCTGTCTTTCACAATCGCATGCCATACTGCCCAAATAACGCCAACTACACCAATGGCGAGTACTGTCCAATCCAGCCATACGAATTCTGTTGAATTCCAATTCATAATTTTACTATAAGATTGTTGTGTTTATTATTAATAGTTTTATCTTTCCCCTTTATAGAGTTTTCTTCTCTTTGTTGAGTTTTCAGAGCCTTTCCTTAAATGAATAAGGAAAAGGCTTTGATAAGAGGAGTCTTATTTCTTTACGCTAAATTTATAAGCAAGGTGAGAGTAGTATTTCTCGCCTGGTTTTAAGGTTGCGTCAGTCCAATCCTTCACTCCCTGTGAAATCTTGGTAGGAGAGTCTGGATATTTCTGGCTCTCGAAGCATACACTTACATGCTTAGGATACTTGATGCCATGCTTGCAAGAGATGCCTGTGCCCTGGAAGTTACCGGTATAGACTTGAATACCTGGTTCATTGGTGAATACTTCAAGCAGGATTCCACTCTTAGGAGAGTAGAGGCTGGCGCAAACAGTCTTGTCATCGCCCTTGCCATTCTTGTATGTGTTCAGGCACCAGTTGTGGTCATAACCTGTAGCATTCTTAATCTGCTCAAAGTTGTAATCCACCTTCTTGCCAATCTCTGTAGGAGTGCGGAAGTCCATAGGAGTACCTGTCACATCCTTGATTTCTCCTGTAGGAATATAGAGTTTGTCTGAAGGAGTGAACTTGTCGGCATTCACATACATAATCTGGTCGAAACCTTCCTTGGAAGGGTCACCGTTGAGATTGAAGTAGGAGTGGTTGGTCATATTGATGACTGTCTCCTTATCAGTTGTTGCACCAAATACAATATCAAGAGTGTTGTCGCTCTTGACAGTATAGGTGGCTGTTGCTGTTACATTACCAGGGAAACCATTCTCGCCGTCCTTAGCATGGATAGTGAATGTAACGGATGAATCGTTCTTGGCTGTTACGTCGTAAACCTGGTTCAACCAGCCTGTGGCACCGCCACCATGCAGACAGTTGCCATTGTCGTTTGCCTTCAACTGATAGGTCTGGCCATTCAACTGTAATTTGGAGTCCTTGATGCGGTTGGCATAACGACCTACAGAAGAACCATAGTCTGATGGTGAGTTGAGGGTGTCGGCATACTGGTGAATATTGTCATAACCCAATACAACGTCTGTTGGCTTACCATCCTTGTTTGGCACAGAAATGGAAACTACGCGTCCACCATAATTGGTAAGACAAACTTCCATACCCTGATTGTTCTTGAGGGTAATCAACTCCGTTTTCTTGCCGAGGACAGTTGAGTCGAAATCAGCAGGATTTAAACCAGACTGTGTGAGGTTTGAATTCTCACATGCTGAAAGCATGACTGTTACTAAGCCAGCTCCCAAAATTAGATTTTTGATATCTTTCATTTTTAGGTTGATTATTAGAAACTTTATTATTTGGGTGTAAAATTAATACTTTATCTTGAAAGTACAATACTTTTTCCTCATTATTTTTACTCTAAAGTGTGTTTTTAACACTATTTGTATTATTGTGGACGAAAACAGGGATGAAATAGCTTAAAATAGTCTGTTTGTATGTGACATGATGGAAATAAGAAAAGCCCACGAAAAACTAACCTTTTATTAGTTTTCGTGGGCTTGTTTTTCTGATACATTATATATTATACTTGATATAGCATATCATGTGTATTAGTTATATAATATATTATAATGTATATTAGCAAACCTTGTGAGAACCCTCAGAGATAACTACAGGGTAAATCTCAGGAGCATGACCATACTTGGCTGTGAACTTAGCAGTAACATCCTCTACAAACTTGTCATAGATGTCGTCCTTTACCAAGTTGATGGTGCAACCACCGAAGCCGCCACCCATGATACGGCTACCTGTAACACCATTCTCCTTAGCTACGTCGTTCAAGAAGTCGAGCTCCTCGCAACTTACTTCATATTCCTTGCTCAAACCATAGTGAGTTTCATACATTTTCTGACCTACAGTCTCGTAGTCACCCTTTTCGAGCGCATCGCAGACTGCTAATACGCGGTCTTTCTCGCCCAATACGAAGTGAGCGCGGCTGTAATCCTCTTCGCCAACTTCTGCACGAACCTCTTCCAACTGCTCCCATGTACAATCACGGAGGGTTTCGAACTTAGCCTCTGGATGCTTAGCAGCGATGTGCTTAACCACATTCTCGCAAGAGTTACGACGGTCGTTGTATGGAGAACCTGCCAACTCATGCTTAACCTTAGAGTTTACCAAGCAGAGCTTATAGCCCTGAGGGTTGAATGGGAAGTACTCAAACTCGCGGCTGTTGCAATCGAGGCGCATCAATTTACCTTCCTTGCCGAATACAGAAGCAAACTGGTCCATGATACCGCAGTTTACGCCGATATACTTGTGCTCAGTAGCCTGACCGGCCAATACGAGATCCCACTTAGAAACCTTGTTGTCACCGAAGAGATCGTTCAAAGCAAATGCGAAGCAGCTCTCAAGAGCAGCAGAAGAAGACATACCTGCACCGAGAGGCACGTCACCATAGAATGCAGCATTGAAACCTTTCACCTCAACACCCAATGACATCATTTCCTGGCAGATACCATAGATGTAGCGTGCCCAAGAAGTACGAGGACCCTCAGGATCATTCACCTTGAATTCTACACGGTCTTTCAAGTCGATAGAGTAGAGCATTACTGTATCTGTACCGTTAGGACGAATCTCTGCCATGATACCCTTATCTACTGCACCTGGAAATACGAATCCACCATTGTAGTCGGTGTGTTCACCGATAAGGTTGATGCGGCCTGGAGACATATAAATATTACCTGTTTTACCATCAAAATGCTTGATGAAGCGGCTTCTTACTTTTTCGATATCCATAATTCTTATAGTTTAGATTGTTAAATTGTTAATATTTAAAAGATTTGCTTTATTTAGTAAATGGCTTTCCGTGAGTTGTACTCATGGAAAGCCAACCATTATAGAGGGTATTCCTAAGATTATTCTACAGGAATGTCCTTGTTGATGTTCTTGCAACCAGCGATTGCATAGAAGAACATGTAACCCATAGAAATGAGAGGTACGATGTAGCTCAACATGTAACCTGCATTATCGGCGATGAAGTTCTGTACCAATGGCATCAAACCACCACCTACTACCATCATCATGAAGATGCCTGAAGCCTGGGCTGTATATTTGCCAAGACCCTCTGTAGCAAGGTTGAAGATACTTGGCCACATGATAGAGGTGCAAAGACCGCAGAGTACCAGGAACATGGCTGAGATAGGAACTGTTACCAACTGGAATGAAGAACCTGTAAATACAGGCATATCTACAGTTGTTGATTTGCCAAGAAGTACTGCCAAAAGAATGAACAGCATACCTGCACCATTAGCGACAATCATCATAGAACGGCTTGAAACCTTGTTGGCAATGAAGCTGGAGCACAAACGGCCCACCAACATGAGCAACCAGTATGTTCCTGCTACGAAACCACCGATAGCTGCTGCGTTTGCCAAGGCTGCGCCGTTGATGAAGCCACCACCATTGGCTGTTGTGTCTGAAATGTAGAAATTCAAAGTTCCTGGGATACCTACCTCAACACCTACATATACGAAGATGGCGATAACGCCGAGGTTGAAATGGCGGAATGCCCATGGTGAATGCTCGAATACAGTCTTGTCAGTTGTCTTACCCATCTCAGGATCCTTGATAGGGATGAAGAGCAAGCATATAAAGGCAGCTGCAAATACTGCGAGAGCGATGTAAAGTACCAAGTTGACATCTACCATCTGGGTATTGGCTGTTACTGTACCGATAAGGGCACCTACGAGCATTGGAGTTAAAGTACCAGATAAAGAATTCAGTGTACCCCCAATGAGGTTCAACTGGTTACCGCGGTTACCACCGCCACCGAGAAGATTCAACATAGGGTTTACTACAGTATTCAGAATACATACAGCAAAACCTGAGATGAATGCACCGAAGAGATAAACAGAGAAGCCTGATACATCGACACCAAACTTACCTGAGAGGAACTGAATGAATACGCCGACAAAACCAGTAGCAATACCAGTAAGAGCTGTTTTCTTGTAACCAATTTTAGTCAACAATTTACCAGCAGGGATACCCATGAAGAGGTAAGCCAAGAAGTTCATGGCATTACCTAGCATACCAATCATGTTGGCGCTACCGCTATCGGCAAATACGTTTTTCCAGATGACTCCGATAGGAGCAGCTAAGTTTGTGACGAATGAAATCATCGCATAGAGGAACATCATCGTGATAATGGCAATGATGTTACCATTTTGTTTTTGGTTTTCCATTTTTTCTTTAATAGTTGATATTTAAATGTTTTGTTTATAGACTTGGAAAGGAGTGGCAGTTCAAAAACTGCCACTCCTATGTTTAAATGTATGGTCTATCTTATAAATAAGGTTATCTTAAGGATAAGACTGAACCATACAAGTTTCTTTTATTTGTCAACACCAAACTTATAGATAGTTTTCTGTGTGTATGTTTCGCCTGGTTTCAAGCGTACACTTGGGAAATATGAGCGGTTTGGTGAGTCTGGGAAGTGTTGAGCCTCAAAGCAGACTGCACTTCTGCGTGGGAATGTTGCACCATGCTGACCCTTGATACCCTCCAGGAAGTTGCCTGTATACATCTGCAAACCTGGTTCGGTAGTATAAACTTCCATTGTACGACAGCTAACAGGATCCTTGATTCTTGCAGCAAAACTCAACTCGCCTTCTTCCTTCTTGTTGAGTACGTAGTTGTGGTCATATCCTGAACCATTCTTGATTTGCTCATTGTCTGCATTGATATCCTGACCAATCGGTTTCGGTTTGCGGAAATCAAATGGAGTGCCTTCCACCTTCAAGATCTCACCTGTAGGAATAGAAGTCTCATCGATAGGCAAATAGAAATCAGCATTCACCTCACAAATGATATTGTCAATGGTTGGTGTAGGGTTGCCGATACCTTGGATTGAGAAGAAACCGTGGTTTGTCAGGTTCACGATAGTCAACTTGTTGGTTGTAGCCTGATACTTGATAACCAACTCGTTATCGTCAGTCAAGGTGTAAGCCACCCAAACGTCCATTTCTCCTGTAAAACCTTCTTCTCCGTAAGGGCTGGTATATTTTAATACGACAGCATTCTCGCTCATGCGGGTTGCATCCCAAACGTGTGCGTGGAAACCGGTAGGACCGCCATGCAAGTGATTCTTGCCATCGTTGCAAGCCAACTGGTATTCTTTGCCGTGTAATGTGAACTTACCGTCACAAATACGGTTTCCATAGCGACCGATGAGTACGCTTAGGAAAGGCTCTGGTGAATTGATAACATCCTGGATGTTGTCATGACCCTGGATGAGGTTTGCATAATTGCCATTTTTGTCTGGCATCATGATAGCCACAATTGCACCGCCGTAGTTTGTTACTGCAACTTCATTGCCCTGACTATTCTTCAAAATGAAGAGGTCGGTCTGCTTTCCATTTACAGTGGTCTGAAAATCTTCTCTTTTCAGACCACAGAGGTTTTCTACTTTTTCGCTCATAATATTCTAATTTTTTAGTTACTTTATCGTTTAAGTTATTATCTACTGCAAAGTAACTAAAAAAAAATGATTATTACAAATATTTTAGCAATTTATTGATTTAAAAAAACAAAAAATAACTTATGAAAGGAAATCGGCTACAATGTAACTTGACCCTCCAACAAAGATAAAATCATCTTCTGCAGCGTCTGCCTGTGCTGCTTTAAATGCTTTATTAACAGAAGAATACACGTTTCCGTTGAGTCCTAACGAAGTGCCTAATTCCGCGATTTTTTCCACTTTTATGGCTCTTTTTGTAGTTGCTTGTGTCCAATAGTAAATTGCGTCCTTTGGAAGCATTTTCATCACAGTTGTGACATCTTTGTCATCTACCATGCCAAAAACGATGCGAAGCTGTCTGCATGCTTGTGCCTTGATCTGAGGAGCCAGATATTGCCATCCGCCTACATTATGACCTGTATCGCAGATTACCAAAGGCTTGTCTTGTATCTTCTGCCATCTACCCATCAATCCTGTCAGTTCTGTTACATGGGAAATTCCATATTTGATGGATGTTCCTTTGTTCTTGGCAAGTGTAAGATACTTGACGGCATTAAGGATGGTGTTCATATTCTTGGCCTGATAATCGCCGCAGAGTTCTCCTGTCAACTTACCCCATGTACGGGTAGTGTATTCCATTTTTCCATTAATATGTTCTGCTTTCTGGATTTCCTGCTGGTTTTCATCTTGGGCGAAAATGATAGGAGAGTTTTCTTTCTGTGCCTTTTGCTGGAAAACTGGACGTGTTTCTGGCAGATCTTCTCCGATAATGACTGGTACTCCTGGCTTGATGATACCTGCTTTTTCGCCTGCGATGTCAGCCAAAGTGTTGCCTAAGAACTGGGTATGATCCTTACTGATATTAGTGATGATAGATAGGATAGGGGTGATAATGTTGGTGCAGTCCAAGCGACCACCGAGTCCTACTTCGATAATGGCGATATCAACCTTTTGTTCGGCAAAGTACTTGAATGCCAGAGCGGTGGTCAATTCAAAGAATGATGGATGTAGAGGTTCGAAGAATCTGCGTTCTTTTTCTACGAAATCGATAATGTATTGTTCGCTGATGCATTCTCCGTTTACTCGGATACGTTCACGAAAATCTACCAGATGTGGAGATGTAAAGAGTCCAACTTTGTATCCTTCTGATTGAAGAATGGCAGCAAGGGTATGAGAGCAGGAACCTTTGCCGTTGGTACCTGCGACATGAATGCTTTTGAACTGGCGATGAGGATGTCCGAAATGCTTGTCAAGCGTTTCGGTGGTTTGCAAACCTGGCTTGTAAGCCTTGGCACCTACCTTTTCAAAAACAGGAGTGCTGTTGAACAGATATTCTATGGTTTCTTGATAATTCATTGCTTTTCTGCGTTTATTACACCTTATTATATATATAAAGGAGCAACCCTGCCTTTGCCAGACAGGATTGCTCCTTTCATTTTTATCAATATATTCTCGTTTATTTAAAGAGGTTTTTGAAACTTTCAAAGAGAGACTTCTTGGTGGCACTATCAGCCTTGAAGTTCTCGCATTCTTTAAATTTCAAGACAAGTGCTTTTTCCTCCTTGGTAAGGGTCTTTGGTACAAATACGGTGATGTTGACGATGATGTCACCCTTTCCGTAACCATAACCCTGTACGGCAGGAAGTCCTTTTCCTCTGAGGCGCATCTGCTTGCCTGGCTGGGTTCCTGGTTCAATCTTGAGGGTAGTCTTGCCATCAATAGTTGGTACTTCTACCTCTCCGCCAAGAGTTGCAGTAGTGAAATCAAGAACAAGATTGTAATACAGGTCCTGACCGTTACGCTCAAAGATGTCGCTCTTTTCTTCCTGGATAAGAACCTGAATGTCACCATTGATGCCATTATGCTTGCCTGCATTTCCTTTGCCGCGAACACTGACACACATGCCGTCTTCAACACCAGCAGGAATGTTGATTTCTACGACTTCATCACCTTTTACGATACCATCACCGCCACAGTGCTTACACTTGTTCTTGATGATGGTACCTTCTCCATGACAGTCAGGGCATGGAACCTGAGTCTGCATCATGCCGAACATAGAGCGAACGGTCTTGATAGTATATCCTGTACCATTACATGTATGGCATGTTTCAGGTTGTGCACCGCCTTCGCATCCTGTACCATGACATTCCTCACAAGTAACATCCTTGCGAATTTTGAATTTCTTGGTAACACCTGTAGCAATTTCCTGCAAAGTGAGTTTTACTTTCACGCGCAGATCGCTTCCCTGATATTGCTGGCGAGCACCGCCGCCACCAAAACCTCCGCCAAATCCGCTGAAACCTCCGCTGTGTCCTCCGAAGATGTCTCCAAACATGGAGAAGATGTCGTCCATATTCATGTTGCCACCTCCGCCAAATCCACCGAATCCACCTTGTGGACCGTCGAATCCGAACTGGTCATATTGCTGGCGCTTCTGAGGATCTCTTAAAACATCGTAAGCCTCAGCTGCTTCCTTGAATTTCTCCTCAGCCTCTTTGTTGCCTGGGTTGCGATCAGGATGATACTTGATGGCAATCTTTCGATAAGCCTTCTTGATCTCGTCATCGGATGCTGACTTATCGACGCCCAGCACCTCATAATAGTCTCTCTTAGCCATTTGCTAACTTCTGATTGAATGTTCTGAATATCAATTGATTATTGTCCTACTGCTACTTTTGCGTGGCGGATTACTTTGTCGTTGAGGGTGTAACCTGTCTGTACGCAGTCGATAACCTTACCTTTCTTGTCATCGCCCATTCCCGGAACCATAGCGATGGCCTCATGGAAATCTACGTCAAAGTCCTTGTCGGTAGTCTCTATCTTCTTTACGCCTAATCCTTCCAATGTCTTGATGAATTTATTGAAAATCATCTGAACACCTTCTTTGATAACCTTAGGGTCTTCACTCTTATCAGCAATGGCACGCTCAAAATCATCGAGTACAGGCAAAATGGCTGAAATTGTTTTTTCTCCGCCATTGAGTACCAGTTCTGCTTTCTCTTTGAGAGTGCGTTTGCGATAGTTTTCAAACTCAGCAGTCTTGTAGAGCAATTGCTTCTTGAGGTCTTCCACTTCTTTTTGAGCTTTCTTAAGTGGATCCAATTCTGTTTCTTCTGCCTTTTTGTCGGCAGCATTGTTGTCCTCTGTCTTTTTGTCAGCATCGCTGTCAGATTCGTTCTCTGCACCCGCATTTTTGTCAGACTGGTTGTCTGCAGCATGGGTGTTTTGTTCCTGCTCATTGGATACTTGCTCGTTGTGAGCCTGCTCCTCGACGTTGCCGTCTTCTATATTTATATCTCTTTCTTTAGACATAGTTGTAAATTTACTTTTGATTTTTTTAGAATCTTCATGACAAAAAGTGTGCCAACCTGAAAAGGCTGGCACCTATTATATATTATGTATATAAGACTTCTCGTTTGTCTTTGCAATATTCAATCCTGTATGAGCAGGATTACTGCAATCCGTACATCTTAGCTTTTTGCTCCTTGATAGCCTCGTCGTAGATATACTCGTCGTAAGACATAAGTTTGTCGATTGTGCCAGATGGAGTCAGTTCGATGATGCGGTTTGCTACGGTGTTGATGAACTCGTGGTCATGGCTGGCAAAAAGAATATTGCCCTTGAATGCCACCAAGTTGTTGTTGAAAGCCTGGATACTTTCCAAGTCCAAGTGGTTGGTTGGAGTATCAAGAATCAGACAGTTGGCATTCTGCAACTGCATACGGGCAATCATACATCTCATCTTTTCACCACCGGAGAGTACGTTTACTTTCTTCAGTACTTCCTCACCGCTGAAGAGCATTCTGCCCAAGTAGCCCTTCATGGCTACCTCATTACCTGGACCATATTGGCTCAACCAATCTACCAGGTTCTTATCGCTTTCAAAGAACTCTGTATTGTCGAGTGGGAGATAGGCTGTTGTGATGGTAACACCCCACTTGTATTCACCTCCATCAGCCTTTCTGTTGCCATTGATGATTTCAAAGAGAGCGGTCATCGCTTTTGGATTATGAGAGAGGAATACTACCTTTTCGCCCTTTTCGATATTGAAGTTTACGTTATCGAAAAGTACAGTTCCGTCCTCGTCGCATGCCTTCAAACCTTCTACCTCAAGAATCTGATTTCCTGGTTCACGGTCCATCTGGAAGATAATGCCAGGATATTTACGGCTTGATGGGCGGATTTCCTCAACGTTGAGTTTCTCGAGCATCTTCTTACGAGAGGTAGTCTGCTTGCTCTTTGCAACATTGGCAGAGAAACGGCGGATGAATTCTTCCAACTGCTTTTTCTTCTCCTCAGCCTTCATCTTCTGGTTTTGAGCCTGACGGAGAGCTAACTGTGAACTTTCGTACCAGAAAGAGTAGTTACCGGCAAACATGGTTACCTTTCCAAAGTCGATATCCACGGTCTGGGTACTTACTGAGTCGAGGAAGTGACGGTCGTGAGATACAACCAATACGGTTTGCTCGATGTTGCTTAAGTATTCTTCCAACCATTCTACTGTATCGAGGTCGAGGTCATTGGTAGGCTCATCAAGGAGAAGGTTGTCTGGGTTTCCAAAGAGAGCTTTTGCCAACATGACGCGCACTTTCTCTGTGTTAGAGAGTTCACCAACAAGCTTGTTGTGTTGTTCCTCTTTTACGCCAAGATTCTGAAGAAGTTGTGCTGCATTGCTTTCAGCCTCCCAACCATTCATCTCTGCAAACTTCAACTCCAGGTCTGCAGCTCTGTTACCGTCTTCTTCTGTCATTTCTGGTTTAGCATAAAGGCGCTCACGCTCCTTCATGTTTTCCCAAAGAGGCTGGTGTCCCATCAAGACGGTGTCCATTACACGAAATTCGTCGTATTTAAAGTGGTCCTGCTCCAAGACAGAGAGACGCTCGCCTGGTCCCATTTCTACACTACCCTTATTTGGCTCAAGATCGCCACTGATGGCTTTGAGCAAAGTTGATTTACCTGCGCCGTTGGCACCGATAATACCATAGATGTTACCATGAGTGAACTTGAGGTTTACATCCTTGTAAAGAACTCTTTTTCCGAATTGGATTGCAAGATTTGTTACTGTAATCATCTTAATTTTATAAGTCTCTTATTTTCAACTATTTATAAATTCTTATTTTCTGTTACTTGCATATTGCTCGCGAATGTACCTACGTCGTTCTGTAACGTTGGTCGTTTTCGTCAACTTCCTCCCAAGTCGCAGGTACACCATCGAACTTTTCTTTCTCTTTGTTTTCGGGTGCGTATTTTTCCCTTAGCGCATGAACGTCGTTTGTCATTCTCCATACCTTGAAGAACAATATGATGTTCAATATTGCGCACACGAACACTATTATATAAATAAAACCTTCCATAATCTTAATGTTTAAATATTATACTTCGATTCCGTTATCTGCAAGAATCTTCCTGAGAAGACGAATCTCGCTGTCTTTTGACCTTATTATTTCATCCTTGGCATTGATAATCTGAATGAGCTGAGTATTCTTCTCGCTCAAAGAAGATAGCTTTCTTTCTTCCGCCCTGATTGTTTCTTTCTCTACAGGAGACGGTTCGTGTGCAATCATGCATTCAGATGCAAATGATGCCGCAGGATATTGACTGCTGCCAATATTGTCAACCATATTCTTTAGTCTTGACTCAATATTGATGCCATCAAAATTAAAGCAAGAAAACTTGTCTTCTGACATCCTTTTTAGTTCATCAGCCTTACTTTCTAACTTTTCCGGTAAATACATAGAACCTTCTCCATGCATCATCCATTCATCGTTTATTAGCAATGTCTGTTTTAGCTTAGAGATGTCCGCTCTTGTTATTGCAATCTTTCCGGAGAACTTTCTACCGATGTTCGCAATACCGGTAATCATTATTAATTAATACCTTTTCTTTTTTAATTTTGGCTGCAAAGTTACGAAAAAATATTTGAATATCAATGCTTTGATGATAAAACTTGCTTAATTTTTAGTTAAAATGTCACAGAGGCTTGGTGGTGTTGTCAAAAAGAAGTACTTTTGTATTTTAAAACATTTGAAAATTGAAAATAATAGAAATAGAATATGGCGCATCAAAGCAATAAATGGCAGAAAAGTGCCAACCAAAGGGGAGGCTATGGCGTTCCTAACGAATATGCTCACTATGTAGTCGGAAAACCGGCTCCGCTCCTGGAATGGCTTCTTGAAAATATCAAAGGGGAGAGTAAAACCAAGATTAAGTTGACTCTTCAGGGACGAGGTATTAAAGTGGATGGTAAGATCATTACGCAGTTTGATTATGCGCTGCGTCCTGGTATGAAAATCTCAGTCAGCAAAACTAAGAAAAACAATGATAAGTTTAAAAATCGATTTGTTAAGATAGTTTACGAGGATAGGTATCTTGTTGTTGTTGAGAAAAACGTGGGTATCTTGAGTATGGCTGCTGGGCATTCTACGCTGAATGTGAAAGCTGTTCTGGATGACTATTTCCATAAGTCACGTCAGAATTGTCAGGCACATGTCGTTCATCGCCTTGATCGTGATACTTCTGGTCTGATGATTTATGCGAAGGATAAGCAGACTGAACTTGCTTTGGAGAATGATTGGCACAACAATGTTTATGACCGTAGATATGTAGCTGTTGTCTCTGGAGAGATGGAGGAAGATGAGGGAACGATTGCTAATTGGCTCAAGGATAATAAAGCTTATATTACATATAGCAGTCCTACCGATAATGGAGGAAAATATGCTGTAACTCACTTTCATACGCTCACTCGTTCGACTGATTATTCATTGGTAGAGTTTCGCTTAGAGACTGGTCGTAAAAATCAGATTCGTGTGCATACTGCTGATATGGGACATCCTGTCTGTGGGGATATAAAATATGGCAATGGAGATGATCCTTGTCATCGTCTTTGTCTTCATGCATATGTGCTCTGTTTTTATCATCCTGTAACTCATCAGCCTATGGAGTTTGAAACTCCTATTCCTGCTGAGTTCCGTAAGGTTTTTAAGTAAAAATATAGTATGGCTTTTGTGAAGTAATGAGTCTCGATTTTAGTCTTTTTAAATAAATTATAATAGTAAAATGGATGATTTCGGATATTATATTTTTGCCTTGGTTGTGCTGGTCGTTGGTTTCTTGATTGTAAAGAAAGTTGCAACATGTTTGGTTAAGACTATTGTCGGCATACTGGTATTAGCAATTTTGGCTGGTATCTATTGGGTGTATATTGCGTAAATAAGTTTTGGAGTTTTTGTGTCAGATATAGCAGAAAAGCGTTGCTGTAACCAAAATGTTTGGTAACAGCGACGCTTTTTTATTTGTGTTGCTTTTGTATTTTCTTATTGATTTTCAAGAGATCTTTCATGGCCTTTTTTCCAGCTTCTTCTCCTTTTTCTATCATCTTTATTACTTTTTTATCACTGAAGCTGGCTGCTGAAAATCCTTTTAAATCTGGATTGATATAAACGTTGACATGGCGAAGATTTTCTTGGTATTGGTTGAGGTCAGGACGCTGGGTTATCCAATGGAGAAGTTGCCCCATGAATTTCTCTGCATTTTCATACTTTTTGGCTTTCCGTTCTCTTTTCCAGGCTTTACTGTCTTCATGTTTCTTAACCGTTAGGTCAATGGCTATCACAATATCAGCTCCCATATCAAGCACCACATCTACGGGAAGATTATCCACCAGTCCGCCATCTAATAGTTCAATTCCATTGATATCGATGGCTTTGAAGGCACCTGGTATTGCCATACTGGCTCGCATGCTTCTTGCTAAATTGCCGTTCTTGAGTATCACTTTCTGCCGGTTGATATAGTCGGTAGCTACGCATCGGAAAGGGATGGGTAAACTATCGAAGGAAATACAATTTTGGTGGTGGATAGAATCTCCGTATTGAAAACTTTGCTTGTTTGTCATAGTGAGCTTGGCTGTTATCATGGAATCGAGTAGGCTGAAAATTTTATCACCCCGTATCATTCCTACGGATTTGTCAACCTGCTTGCTTCCCTTTCTGGCTATCGGGAATCCAAACAGATAGGTGACGCCATCCCGCTTAACAATGGGTTTGTCGCAGATTCCTATGTTGCGGTCTGTCAGCAAATTCATCCATTCCTGAGATCTGAACATACTGTCAAGTTCTTCACTTCTGTAACCGCAGGCATAGAGACCGCCAATGATGCTCCCGATACTGGTTCCTGCTATATAGTCTATTGGGATGCCGGATTTCTCAATATATTTCAAGGCTCCTACTGTGGCAGCGCCTTTTGCACCGCCACCACCCAAGACAAGTCCTATTTTGGGACGTTCTTCCTGATGTTTAGCCTCTGTGCTGCCTATACCTATTATATATATAAGGAGGCAACTTAATAGGAAAAATTTCATGGATGTCCTCATTGCTTTTGTTTTTGAAGAAAAATGCCAGTTTTGGGATGGTTCAATTTGTATTCTTTGGAATAGTCTGGAAATCAGAGATTATCTATTTGTCTGAGATTGCCTATTTGTAGATGAAATAAGTTCCTCCGTCGCTCATGCAGTATTTCTTGAGTAAAGTTTGGATGTATTCGGCATTTGCGCGAACATTAGCTTCGTTTCCATCATATCCGTTGATAAGCACGACAAGATGGGTCGTATTCATTTCCATCTTCGTTCGTTCATTATCGCTTGTTGGTGTGCCAACTCCTCCTATTTGGTCTCTATATACAGGTAATCCCTCTATATTAATAGTTCCTCTGCCTATACCTTCATAAGGCTCGCCGGCTTTTCCCACACCTAAGGTAAGGGTATCTCCTTGAAATTTATCAGCGTCAAAACCGCCGATGCTGTAACCGTAGGCTATGCTGGCTAAGTTTACGAGATCCACAAGGGTATCTCTTTGGTAAAGTTCCTTGTTCTGTAATAAGCGGCGGATTAATGCTTCTGAGGCAGGGCGATAGCGGGATGGGTCCTTGCCACAGGAACGATATACCTTACGGGTAGCAGCTATGCCACTCATGTCTTTGAGCGATTCTGTTGTCAATTCCTGTTTGTATCTTCTGCCCAGTTCTTCGATTTCATCCCAGAGTTCTTGGCAGTATTGTGTATTTATAACGGAAGCTTCTATGCATGCTCCAACAAAAGAAGGGCATACTGATTCTATTTCGGGTGATACTATGATTTTCATATGAATGTATTTCTGTTAATTGTTCTACTTATCCTTGGTGCAAAGTTAATATAAAAAATCAGAATCTGCAAGAATAAAAAATAAATTATAGCAAATTCTTAAGTTGTTTTCTCATTTTTCTCATTTAGTATTTCATGGAAAAGACTAATTTTGCGTTCGGTAAATCGTTTTCGTTCGTTTGACTCGATAAATACAATTAATGAATGATCAAAATACAATTGATGAGTCGGGTAAATGTAGAAGGCGATTTGATGAAGCAACAGATAATAATTAAAAACGAACTAAACAATGACATTATGGTGAACAGATTTATTCTTAATGAAGTGTCTTATTTTGGCCCAGGTGCCCGTAAAGAACTCCCAACTGTAGTTGCAAATCGCGGATGGAAAAAAGCTTTGGTTGTTACGGATAAGGGATTGATGAAATTCGGAGTTGCGAAAATGGTGCTGGATGTGCTGGATGATGCAAATATCGCATACGAGGTTTTTGATGATGTCAAGCCAAATCCAACTGTTACAAATGTAACGATGGGTGTTGAGGCTTGCAAAAAGGCAGAAGCAGATTTTATTGTTGCGATTGGTGGTGGTAGTTCGATGGATACTGCCAAGGGTATTGGAATCGTCGTTAACAATCCGGAGTTTGCTGATATCGTTTCTTTGGAAGGTGTGGCTCCTACTAAAAATAAGTGCTTGCCAATAGTGGCTCTTCCTACTACTGCAGGTACGGCTGCTGAGACAACTATCAATTATGTGATTATAGACGAGAAGCGCCAGCAGAAGATGGTGTGCGTAGATCCTAATGATATTCCAGCAGTTGCTATTGTTGATGCAGAATTGATGTACTCTTTGCCAAAGGGGTTGACTGCTGCTACGGGTATGGATGCAATGACACATGCTATTGAAGGATTGATAACCAAGGCTGCTTGGGAAATGAGTGATATGTTTGAGTTGAAAGCCATTGAGATGATTTATAAGTATCTGCCAATAGCTGTGAATGATCCAGAGAATCCTGAAGGAAGAAATGGTATGGCTGTTGCCCAGTATATTGCTGGTATGGCTTTTTCCAATGTGGGTTTGGGTGTAGATCATGGTATGGCTCACCCGATGAGTGCTCTTCATGATGTTCCTCACGGAGTAGCTTGTGCTATTCTTTTGCCAACAGTTATGCGCTATAATATGGAGGTAAGTATTTCCAAATATGTAGATATAGCTAAGGTTGTGGGTGTATATAAAAATGGTATGACTGATCAGGAAGCTGCAGAGGCTGCTTGTGATGCTATTGAAAAATTGTCCAGACTTGTTGGTATTCCTCAGCATCTTACAGATTTAGGCATTACCGAAGCGGATATTCCTGCATTGGCAGAACAGGCAATCACTGATGTTTGTACTCCGGGTAATCCTCGTGAAGTTACTAAGGAGGATATTCTTGCATTGTATCATCAGATTTTGTAATGATATATAAAACAATCTTGTGCCTTGTTTAACAAGTGTACTAAATGTGATAAACGACAAGCGTATGTAGCAGGCGGTAAAAAGTTTGTATATATCTTGCAATGGTATGTCGTATTACATTATTATATATTATAATATATCTGCCCATACTTTTATTTTTCCCTGCCCAGACAATAATTTTTCCGTGGGCAGGGAAAAATAAAAGTGGGGTGTTCCTTTGAGAATGGGTACTGTTAGGATTGCGTTTTTATGGAGATTGGTAAAAACATAAAAGCGTAAAAATAGACTATAATAAGATATAATCATATGTTTGTAGTCTTTTGTGTGCCCACACGATAAAATTCTGAATAGTTTTGAATAAGATGTCGAAAATAGCCTATTTGTATTCGTTTTTAATGAATATATGTTAAATTTGTGTTAAAATACAAACTTTTTTCTTGAATTATTTGGAGGGTAAGAAAATTGTTTGTACTTTTGCACTCGCTTTTGAGAAATCAAGCATTCCTCAAGGCGATAAAGAAAGAGTTCTTTGAAAGATTTTACATAAACAGACAAGTAGTACAAGAAGCGGTTAACTTCTTAGAAATAAGGAAGTTGACTGGGTAAAAGAAACGAACCGTCAAGAAATTGACAAGTCAGGTTTACTAAGCTTCAATAAACGAAAAAGGATATTCGTCCTAAGTACAGACA
>ERZ1023633.244-NODE-244-length-23610-cov-11.823180_pt1 | contig 23610 bp, 19 predicted proteins | sample MGYA00380333_ERZ1023633 | MGnify/ENA primary metagenome ERZ1023633 (study PRJEB33179, sample SAMN07448972) | human gut metagenome | biome: Human-gut; feature: Human associated habitat; material: Faeces | host: Homo sapiens | place: India: Bhopal | collected...
ACATGGAAGAGGAGTATCACAAGTCCTATCCCGACGATCCCTGCCCGATGGACGGTGGCTACAAGGTGAGCTTCGAAAGGTTTGTGATAGAATCCTTGAGAGCAGAGTGAACCCTTCAATGATACCATACGAAACACACATTAGATAGTTAAGATTATTTTTTAGAACTCGATAAGTACCGAGGCTGTTCTGTCAGTGGAAACTGCTGGAACAATTGGGTAGTGTGTTTATGTTATTAAATTTATTACAATGATACAACCAAAGATTTCAGTATTGTCGGTATGCTATAATGCCGTCAACGACATAGAGAAAATGAATCTCTCTGTCATTAACCAAACGTACTCTAATGTGGAGTACCTCATTATTGATGGAGGCTCAACGGATGGTACGATGGATGTTACTTTATAAAAGTAAAAATATATGGAAGCACGAAAATTTATAATAGATGAAGAGAAAGTCCTCCAGAAACTGGATGATGGTACAGCTCCTTCTGATTTGTTGAATACAGAAGTATATGCTGATGCTTTGGCTGATTGCATAGAGCGAGTGCCAGATGATAAGTCCTTTACGATAGGCTTATATGGAGACTGGGGTACAGGTAAGTCTACCATTATAAAGACACTGGAGAATGAATGCGCTCAAAAATCGGGTAAGAACTATAAGTTTATTACTTATGATGCCTGGAAGTATGCTAATGATTCCTTCCGTAGAATGTTTATATATGAACTCCAAAAGCAACTTGGGGTGACACAAACGAAGCAGATGGAGCGTTTCTATGATAACATTAACGAGGATGTGGAGGTAAGGCATAAAAGTAATCCTGGTTATGTGACAGCAGTTTCTATAGCAGCTATAGTTATTATAGTAATACTCATGTTATTGCCGGAAAGTCAGAGAAAATTTAGCTTCGGATTTTCTACTATTACTGCCATTATAACGCTTTTTCTAATATACTATAAACATTCTACAGATGACCTGAAGGTAACTTGTCAAAAATCTCGTTTGTTTGCGCCAGAACAATTTGAGGAATGTTTTGATGAAATCATTCAAGAGTCTTTAAAGGGGAACCAAGCATCTCTTATCCCAAAATGGATAAGTAAGTTTACTTCTCCAATGTATGACAAGCTGATTATTGTGATAGACAATCTTGATAGATGTACAGCTCAACAGGCTCAAGATATGTTGACGACAATTAAGTCTTTCTTGGGCAAGCATCCTAAGGTGGTATTTATTATACCTCTGGCTGTAAACTCTCTAAAACATCATCTAGTTAAGTCGTCTTGTGGCGAAGAGAATGAAACGGAAGCCAATGAGTATCTGAGAAAGTTTTTCAATGTCTCATTGTGGATAAAGCCTTTTCAAAATGATGAGATGTACGATTTTACCAAGCATCTGAATGATGAGTATCAGTTAGGGTTGAGTAAAGCTAGCATCAGTAATATATCACGAGAATATGCTACCAATCCACGCAGAATTATTCAGCTGTTGAATAATCTGATAGTAGAATTTTCTTTGTATGATAAGGAGTTTGTTAATGCCAATGAGGCTGCAATTTGTGTGTTGGCTATAATTCGTGAGGAGTTTTCTTCTTTCTTTGATAGATTGGTTGTCAATCCTTGTTTGCTTTTTGATGATATACATCCTAATGAAGCGGATAAAAATCCCCGATTAGAGCTCTTTCTTATGCGAACTAAGGCAACTATGATGCCTTATAAAGATACGATAGGAGTTATAGACAAGATTATATCTAATTCAGTAGTGTTTAATTCCCTTCCTGTAGAAATTTCAGAATCCATTGAGATGATGGAAGTCGAGAAAATTACAGAATATGTAGGCGAAGACGAATCAAAGAAAGAAATGGTCTTGGATTGCATAAAAGATAAGATAGGAAAGGTTGTTTCAAGAGGACTAACTGATAGTGAACTTCCAAATTTACTTGCAGTCCTTATCAAACTGGATGATGCAACTACTTATATAGACAATACTTATTTAAAGGCCATTATAGATTTGTTTGATAATTCAGTTTCTTGGAATAAACAAATCGACTTTTTGGAAAAAGACTTAATACATGAGTTAATCCAATTTTCTTGCAAGTTGAGAGAGAATGGCTATCGAGTCATATTAGAGAGATTGATACTCTATTATAGTGAAAAATGTGCGAAAGATAAAACTATTACCGAGAAAGTGGCTGATGATATCTCTTTCCTGATTTCAAAGGCTGAAAATGCAGATTATGGAGATGACTTAAAGGTCCTTTTTGATAAGGTATTTGCCGCGTATCCAAACGCTACTTTAAAGTATCAATACATGGCTCCAGAAAAATTATATGACTCGCAATTGATTGATAATGTTGTTGGGCGTTTGACTTACGAGGAGCTATGTAAGGATGATGGTGTGCAAGATGTTTTGTTGGGTATCAGTGAGAGATTACCATATAAATCTGGTTACATATTCCATAGGTATTTGGATAAGGTTATAGATTTTACTCCAGAATATAGTTTTAATCCTTCTAATATAGAGGTTATTGTGACTATATTAAAACGAGTTGATGACTATTTAGAAAAAATGCCAAGTAATAGTATTGATGACGATACTGGTATTGAAGAATTAATAGCTCATATCGGTAATTCTGTTAGAGAGTATACTACTTATGGACCAGACAAGTATCACACAATCTTTGGTGATTATGCTGAGAATGAAAAATTTATGGGAGCAATGCTAAATCTTTTGAATTCCTCGACATATGCTGCTGGGCAAATCCTTTTGTCTAAAGAAATAGTAGGAAAGTTAATTGGATTTGAGAAGACTCAACAACAAACGATGCAAGCATTTGGGGAATTTATTGATTCTAAAATTGAAATTTATGATTATGCGGAAGAACTAATGCGTTATCCTACATTTGATGAGTTATATATACCAGTTCTTCGATACTTGCTGCAAACTGATAAGGAAGGAAAGTTGAGAATATCGAATGATTTGGCAAAGAGAGAAATCAAGAATTTATTGGATGTCTTGTTTGATGACTCTGATGACTCCCTTGAAAATTTTGCAATAGAGTTATCTGACGCTCCAATAATTAAAGCTCTGTATGCAGAAATATTGAGTGCCAAATCAACTTCTGATCTCATCAAACTGCCAACTCCTTTACTAAAGATTGTTTGTGATAAATTTGAAGCAGAAATAGACTCTTTTGATAATAATCTAAATGTATTGGAGTTGATTGCAAAAGAAGGTTCTAAATCTGGTCTCAAGAAGTTAGTTAGATTAATAACTAAGAAATTAGTAACTAATGGTAAGGAATCAGAGGCAGTTTGTCTTATAAAACAACTTCATTATTGTAATAAGACTAATTGTAATTCATTGAAATCTGTTTTGGAAACTGTGTCAGATGATGTGATAAGTAAAGAAGATAAAGCGGCTTGTATTAATCATTTGAATGAGATAATTGCAGAATAGAATAAATTGATAATGAGTGATTAAGCATTAAAAGTCTATGAAAGATTTTCATTTAAAATTTGAAGGATATTGGAGAGACCGCAATAAGGGTGGACTCCCTAATTATTCCGGTATATATATAGTTTATCGCTCTGTGTATAATGCTCAGACCGATAAGGTGTCTCTGATAGAGATAATATACATAGGTAAGGCTGATAACATCCATGATCGACATTTGGATCATGAAAAGTATGAGGTATTCTTGTCTCAATTACAGTATGGTGAAGAATTGTGTTATTCTTGCGCACCATTAGATAAAGATGTTGAGGTAGTGGAGAACGCTCTTATATTTGCGCAAAAGCCCGTTTTGAACGAAAAGGGAAAAACTGAATTCAATTATGACAGAATACATGTCAAAATGGACGGAGCTTGTGCTTGTATGAAATATACAGATTTTTTTGTTAGATAAACATATACAATTATGACAGAGAAAAATGGAAAGACAGATGCAGAACCTCTAAAAAAGTGTTTTGTAATAATGCCTATTAGTGATGTTCCTGATTATCCTCCTGGTCATTTCAATAGGGTATTTAATCATATCATTGTTCCGGCTTGTAAGCAAGTTGGCTATAAGGCAATTCGTGCCGATGTTACATCTAAAACCAATGTCATCATTGCTGACATCTTGAAGCATGCAGTGAGTTGTGATATGGCAATTTGCGATTTAAGTTCGAGAAATCCTAATGTGTTTTATGAGTTGGGATTTAGGCAGGCTTTTGATAAGAAGACAGTTTTGATGATAGACGAGCGTACAGAAAGACCTTTTGATATAAGTCCAATAAGATCTTTTCAATATTCGTCTACATTGAGAATTGATTTAGTGGAAAAGGCTATTTCTGACTTGGTAAAATCATTGCAGGAAACGCAGATGATGAAAGCAGATGAGGCAAATTCTTTATTAAAATTCTTGTCAATTGATAATCCCGCTTCCTTGCCAAAGAAGGAAGAACTTTCGGTAGGTAACGCTTTGATTTTGCAAGCCATCAAGGAACTTTCTGACAGAATGCAGCCTAATATTTATTTGAAGCCAAGGACTAATTCTAAAAAAGACCCTCGTAATTTTGCTATTTTATCAAATGATTCTATTCTGTCTGAAGGAGACCATCTTATGGATAAAACTACAAATGAAGAATATGGTGAGGTGCTGGAGATACATGGTAATTCTATTGTGGTAGGAAAGAAAGATGGTAGTATAGATTTTTTGAAAGCTTCAGACATTAATAATGGCAAGTTGGCTGTAATGCCATTTTGAAAATTAAAATAGAAAAAATAATTTATGTAAGACAAGTATGTAATATGATACAACCAAAAATTTCAGTAGTGATGTATTTCATAGTGTTTTTGGTATAGTTTAAAATATTTAATTAGTTTAGTATGGTAAAATCTAAGACGAGTTTGACACCTATTGGTGTTATACTTTTAATATTAAATCCTTTTTTAGCAACTATTTATTCGTTAGTTAAGGCATTTTATTCTTCAAAACCAAAGATTTGTTTTTATTTTATAATTCTATTTTTGGCTTTAATAAATATAACAATAAAGGCTGACCAAACAGATTATAGTTGGTATTTGCCTTTGTATGAAAGTGCTACCCATATAGACTTACTGAATTATTTATTTTTGTTGAATGATGCAAAAGAGCCGCTTTATACACTTATTAATTGGGTTGTTGCTCATTTGTTTTTGGGCAATATAAAAATGTTTTCGATTTTTAGCACATTTTTCTTTTATATCTGCGGAATTGAAGGAATATTTAGTTTAGGAAAGTATTTGAAGATTAATAGAGTATATGTAATTACTGCAGTTTCCTTTTTCTTATTTTTTCCATATATATTTGCAAATTCAGCAAATTTATTGCGCCAATATTATGCAACTGGGATGATGATGTGGGCTATACCAGAAATTCTTGGGGGAAATAAGAAGTATTGGATATTAGCATTAGCTGCTGTGTTTGTTCATACAAGTTCTGGACTTCTTTTATTACTTCTTGTAATGCCATTTTTAAAATGGGCATTATCTTATAAAAGCGCTATATTTTATTTAGTTATGTTTTTGGTGTTAAGATTCCTTGGTGTTATAGCCGAAACATTATTGACAATACCAGGTTTGTCTTTTATGTCATATGCATTGAACAAAGCTTCAACAGAAACGACGTTTGAGACAGAATATACATTGGGAAAACTGCTTTTTGCTATAGTTATAGTGTGTGTACCATTAGTAATAATCAATATTAATTCTCGGTTACGTAATAATCAAATTGTTGTCAAGATTATTAATCTTCAACTTTTTTTCCTTATTTATATTGCAAGTAATTTGAACCAAGCAGAATTGTGTGCACGATTAAATATATATTTATGGTGTCTTTTACCTTTTAATGTTTTGATTTGTATTTCTCATTATAAAATTAAACCAACAACTCTCTTATTGGGAACAATCTTGTTCTTTTGCTTTTTTGTATATTATGCTCTCTTTATGACCCAATATACTTATTTTTGCAAGTCTGGTTTAATCACAAATACTATTGTTGGGTTTATTAATCAATCGAAATTTTAAATTATGGTAAAAAAATCAATAGCAGTTATTTTAACGGTGCATAACCGTAAAATGAAAACTTTAGAATGTCTAAGTTCATTATTCAAAGAGCGCAATAATTTTGAAGTATTTCTAACTAATGATGGATGCACAGATGGTACAAGTGAGGCTATAGCCATGACATTTCCTCAAGTACATTTAATTGAAGGGGATGGAACGCTTTTTTGGAATCGTGGAATGTACAAAGCATTTGAAAAAGCTTCAAAGATGGACTTTGAATTTTATTTGTGGCTTAATGACGATACTGTTTTTGTTTCTGATTTTATCCAAAAATTATTAGATTGCTCATCCTCGGAAATGAATAAGGCTATAATTTGTGGGGCTACAGTAGATAATAAGAATACAGAACAGGTTACGTATGGTGGTTATACTAAATCTGTAAAATCATTACCTTTGTCTTCACAAAAACAACAATGTTATTTTGCTAGTGGAAATATCTTATTAATTCCACGTTATGTTTTTAAAAAAGTAGGATTGAATGATTTTAAATTTCGTCATGCTTTGGGGGATTTTGATTATGAAGGCAGAGCGAATAAATTAGGAATTAAGGTAGTACAAGCACCTAATTATTTGGGTTATTGTGAACGCCATAGTTCTATTCCTAAATGGAGAGATGATAATTATTCTATAATAGAAAGAATACATCATCTATATTCTCCAACTGGTCGAAATCCATATGAATTTATTTATTTTGATAAAAGACATAATGGGGTATTTAAGGCCATTGTTCACTATTTTACATTACATTTGCGTTGCTTCTTTCCCCATTTATTTTGCTTTAACTATACAGAAAAAGAATAATTATGATTATACGAAGTAAAGCACCCCTCCGCTTGGGTTTGGCTGGAGGAGGTTCCGATGTATCGCCATATAGCGATATATACGGAGGTTTGATATTGAATGCTACAATTAATTTGTATGCATATTGTACAATCGAAGAGACTGATGACAATCAGATAACTATCAATGCGTTTGATGCGCATTGCAATAAAAGTTATCCGATGACAGAATGTCTGGAGATTGATGGTGAGGCAAGTCTCATCAAGGGTGTTTATAATCGAGTGGTAAAGGATTTTGGTGTAGGTGCTAAATCTTTCAAGATTACTACCTATAATGACGCTCCTGCAGGGTCAGGTTTGGGAACATCATCTACTATGGTGGTTTGTATCCTGAAGGCATTTGTAGAGTGGCTTGGATTACCATTGGGTGATTATGAGATTTCCCGTCTTGCTTATGAGATTGAACGCAAGGACTTGGGACTTTCTGGTGGTAAGCAGGATCAGTATGCTGCTGCTTTCGGTGGTTTCAATTACATGGAGTTCTTGCAGAACGATATTGTCATCGTAAATCCTTTGAAGATTAAGCGATGGATTATTGATGAGTTGGAGGCAAGCATGCTTCTTTACTTTACAGGAAAGAGTCGTAGTAGTGCTGCCATCATTGAGGAACAGAAGAAGAATACTTCTCATGGTGATAATGATGCTGTTGAAGCTATGCACAAGATTAAGCAGAGCGCCAAGGATATGAAACTTGCTATCTTGAAGGGTGATATTGATGGATTTGCTGACATTCTTCGTGAAGGATGGGAAAATAAGAAGAAGATGGCAAATAACATCACCAATCCTATCATTCAGGAGGCTATGGATGTTGCGATGGCTGCTGGTGCTAAGGCTGGTAAAGTATCTGGTGCTGGTGGTGGCGGTTTTATCATGTTCGTGGTAGAACCTACCCGTAAGAAGGAAGTGGAAGAGGCATTGAAGAAACTTAATGGCTTTGTGATGCCATTCCAGTTCTCTGATGGTGGTGCTCATGGATGGAAGATTTATCCAACAGACGATGTTCGAATGTTGAGTGTTAAATGTTGAATGTTTAATTGAAAGATTCATTTATGAACAACCATATTGAAACTTTGGTACAACGTTATCCACAATTGGAAAGTTGTAAAGATGATATATTGAAAGCCTACCAAATCTTGGAGGAAGCTTATTCGGCTGGTCGTAAGTTGTTGGTAGCTGGTAATGGCGGTTCTGCATCAGATTCAGAGCATATTGTCGGTGAGTTGATGAAGGAGTTCAAACTGAAGCGTAAAATTTATGCAGCTCAGATTGATCGGTTGATGCAGATTGATGCAGAGATGGGTACAGTGTTGGCTGATCATCTGCAAGGTTCGCTTCCTGCCATCTCTTTGGTTGGAGAACCTTCATTGACAACTGCATTTATGAATGATGCCGTCCCAGTTTTGATTTTCGCTCAGCAGGTGAATGGCTTAGGTAGAGCTGGTGATGTTTTCTTGGGTATCTCAACTTCTGGTAATAGTAAGAATGTTCTTTATGCAGCAGTTGCTGCAAAATCTAAGGGGTTGAAGGTGATTGGTCTGACTGGTCAGAATGAAAACAGACTGGAAACATTTGCAGATGTTTGTATCCATGTTCCTGAGACTGAGACGTATAAGATTCAGGAACTTCATCTTCCTGTATATCATTGCTTGTGCTTGATGCTGGAGGAGAAATTCTTCGGAAATTGATAAACTCACACGGATTACACGAATCGCACGGATTTATATCAATTCGTGTTATTCGAGAGATTCGTGTTCAAAATAAAACTCGTATGAAAACAATACTTATGGCGGGCGGTAGAGGAACCCGTATTGCTGAACTTTTTCCTAACATACCCAAGCCACTGATACCAGTGGCTGGTATGCCTATCCTTGAAAGAGAAATAAGATCTCTCTGTGCGCAAGGTTTTAAAGATATCATTTTGACCGTAGGTTATCTAGCCGACAAGATTATTTCCTATTTTGGAGATGGCAGTCAGTTTGGAGCAAAGATTGATTATTTTGTAGAAGAATCTCCTCTTGGCAATGCTGGTGCTTTGTTTAGACTGAGGGAAAAGATAGGGGATGAGCCTTTCCTTCTCTTGAATGCGGATGCAGCATTCGATGTTGATTTCAATCGTATGGTTGCATTCCATCAGAATCATGGAGGTCTTGTTACTCTGTTTACTCATCCTAATTCGCATCCATACGATAGTGGATTGATTATTTCTGATGAAAACGGTCATGTAGAGAAATGGCTTGCCAAGGAAGATGAACGTCCACAATGGTATGACAATCGTGTGAATGCTGGTCTTCATGTGATAGATCCCAAGGTTTTGGATATTGGTTTGAAATCTCTTGAAATCAACAAAGAGTCTGGATTCCCACAAGGAAAGGTTGACTTGGACCGACAGATACTCAAACCTTTATGTGGCTCAAACTTGATGTTCTGTTATGACAGTCCTGAATATGTAAAGGACATGGGTACTCCTGAACGTTTTCATCAAGTGGAGGCTGATTATAAAAATGGTGTTGTTCAGGCAAAGAATCTTACCAACAAGCAGAAAGCCATATTCCTTGATCGTGATGGAACCATCAATAAATATGTGGGATTCCTTCGCAATATAGATGACTTTGAACTGATAGAAGGAGTAGCTGAGGCAATTAAGCTTATTAACCAGAGTGGATATTTGGCAATTGTTGTCACAAACCAGCCTGTGATAGCAAGAGGAGAGGTCACATGGGAAGAACTCAATAAGATACATAAGAAGATGGCAACCCTCTTGGGTAAAGAAGGAGCTTATGTTGATGGTATTTATATCTGTCCTCATCATCCAGACAAGGGATTCGAAGGAGAACGCCCTGAATACAAAATAGATTGCGATTGTCGCAAACCGAAGCCTGGGCTGTTGTTACAGGCAGCCAAAGACTTCAATATAGATTTGTCGGAATCATATATGATTGGTGATAGCCATCGTGATGTAGAAGCTGGCGAGAATGCTGGTGTGAAGAAGAGTATTCTCATCAAGGAGAATAATGAAAACGCGTTGTTGTCTATAATAAATGAAATAATCAAAGATGAAGGATAAAATACTGTTTATAACTGCATATGTTCCTCACAAAGCGGCAGCTGGCGAGAAAAATACGATGATTATGCTCAATGATTTAGCAGAGTCGTATGATGTTGATTTAGTATATTTCAAATACGATTATGATAAGCCATATCTGCCAGAACGTAGCAATGTAAAAGTACTGAAAGTTTTCAAAAACTCAAAAGCCATAAAAATTTGGGGTATTCTCAATTTGCCTTTTCTTCATCCGGTATATTCCATTCGCTTTAGTTGGTCAAAGTTGATAACTTTGAAAAAACTAATGGGGAATACATCTTATAAAGCAATCGTTTTGAATCATAGTAATGTGTTCTATTACGGTAAATTTTTAGGCAGAAACACTCCCAAGATTTTATTGGCTCATGATGTGATTATTCAACGAGCTTTGAGAACAGCAAGTAAACTGATGCAAAATATTTGCCGTTTTAGTGAACGCTTGTGTTTCAAGTTGCCAAATGCACATATCTTTTCATTTTCGCAGAAAGATGTTGATATAATCAAGAGAGAATATCATTTGCCAGCAAAGGTTTGTCTGGATTATATAGATCCTGATATTATCAACAAGCGAGTGGAAACGATAGAGGATTACTATATGTTCTTTGGCGATTGGACTCGTAAGGAAAATTATGAGGGTGCTTTATGGTTTATAGAAAACGTTTCTCCTTTACTTAAGAAAAAGACTACTTTTAAGATTATTGGACGTCAATTTCCTAAGGAGAAGATTAATAATAATAATCCATTAATTCATTATGAAGTGATGGGCTTTGTTGATGATCCATACTTGCTCTTATCACAAGCCAAAGCTCTTGTATCACCATTGTTTAATGGCGCAGGAATTAAGGTAAAGGTAATTGAGTCTCTTGCTTGTGGTACACCTGTTATTGGTACAGAAATAGCTTTTGAAGGCTTGCCAAAAGGTTTTGAATCTAGTATGCTTCTTGCAAATACACCGGACGAGTATGTTCAGGCTATGATTGATGTAACAACGGATGTCGAAGTTAGAAAGAAATTGCGCTCAGACTTTATTGAGTGTTATTCCAAGGATAGTATTAGGCATTATATTGAAAAACTGTAAATATGGAAAAACGTTCGTTATCAGTAGATATAGCAAAAGGTATCTCTATTATAGCTATAGTATTGGGACATATCAATTTCTTATATCCAGTTGGACCATTAGTAAATACTAAAGATTTATTCCTTTACCTTTGGCACGTTTCCGTATTCTTCTTGCTAGCAGGTTTCTTCATAAAAGAAGAGCAGCTTGTTCAGCCTAAGTTGTGGTTTAAGAAGAAATTCTCATCGCTTTATTTGAAAATATTGTATTTCTATATTCCTGCAGTATTGTTGCATAATGTGTTGATAAAGATAGGGTGGTATTCATTAGAGTCTACTGACCCTGTAATCAATACTTATTCAATGATGGAATTCGCTAAGCAAACTGTATTGGCTATCTGTTTAGGTGGAAGAGAACCAATCGTTGGTGCAATGTGGTTTGTGTATGTGCTTTTTATGGCTCTGATCGGTTTGTCTATTGTTTCATGGGCTATCAAGAAGATTTCAAAGAATGATAGACAATATGAATGGATGAGATTTATTGCTTTGTTGTCCATGTGTATCTTGGCTGGTTTGCTCAGCAACAAATATGGCTTGACAATTCGACGATTTAGTAATACATTTACAGCAATGCTGCTGATATATGTTGGCAGAATAATGTATCAGAAGATAAAATTGTCTTTTGATAATGGCTATCTTGCTATTGCTTGCGGATTGATAGCTTTTGAGGTCGCTTGCATGCTTGGTGGTGTTTCTCTAAATGGCAATGAATATAAGGATATACTTCAACTGTTAGTTGCTGCACCAGCAGTTCTATATATTATAATGTATATAGGTAAGCATATCGAGGCTAATGTAGTAGGTAAGGCTATCGCATATGTTGGAAAGGACTCTTTCTACGTTATGGCTTTGCACTTTGTTGGCTTTAAATTTTGTACTTTAGCATTACAAGGCATAGGTTATTGGGGGACAAATCTTAGTGATTTGACACCAGGTGTTGGTGGTAATATGCTCTTACTTTTTGTGTACGCATTCTTTGGTGTAGGATTCCCATTAGTTTTTATGTGGGGATTTAGGAAAATAATAAATCTATTCTAGAAATAGATTATAAACATTCGTACTTACAATGAATAGTAATTATTATTATAGTAACGTAATGCAATCTTCCAGAAACAAAGCGTTTCTGGAAGATATGCAGACTCTTGCTGATTCTATTAAACAGCAGGTTTATGTTTTGTCTGGGCCTCTTATTGATGGAAAATATCAATATAACGATGAGTCTTTGATGATAGTTCTTTCTTCAAAAAAGAAAATTGCCTTTGTTACAACCAAAAAGGTTGATGACAATTTTGAAGATTTGTGTGAAGATATTATAGAGGACATAGGCTCTGTTAGCGATAAATATGGCTATAAAGAGAAAATAGGTCGCCCACGAAAATGGAAGAGTAAACTCACTACTATCTATTCAACTAATGATATAGTAGATATAAAAGAATGGTTTGGTAATGAGTTAGCCGTTAAAGATTCTGAAGATTATAGAACTTTAGATTTACTGGTATCTCTTTTCATAGGTAGTATTAATGATGTAAAGAATATAACAACAGAAGAGCCTGACAATCTGTTAGACAAGGTAAAACATAAAATACAGTTGTTTGATGGTCAACAGACTCGTTTTATTTACGAGGAACTAGAGGCAGAAGGGAAGCGAATTACTATTCAAGGATTGTCTGGAACTGGAAAGACAGAACTCTTAATGCACAAGCTGAAAGATCTGTATGTTAAGAATAAGGATGCTGTTTTTGGTTTTACTTGTTTCAATAAGATATTGGCCAGAAAATTGAGAGAACGAATTCCTGAGTTTTTTAATTTCATGAAGGTTGAACAGCAGATTGATTGGAATCGTTTACTTTGCGTCAGCGCTTGGGGAAGTTATGGCAATGAGTATTCTGGTATTTATAGATATATCTGTAGTTTCTATGAAATCAGTTTCTATAGCTTGCGTGAATGTGGCACCTTTGATTCTGCTTGCCAAAAGGCTGTAGAGCAAGTACGTGAAAAGATTAAAAGTTATGGCTATGCATTTACTTATATGTTCGTAGATGAAAGTCAGGATTTTAAGGAATCTTTTTTCAATCTATGTGAGTTGGTTACAGAAAAGAAATGTTTCATTGCTGGTGATATATTTCAATCAATTTTTGAGGAGAAGAAAAAAGATGTGATACCTCCTAATTTTTTGTTAAGCAAATGTTATCGTACAGACCCAAAGACTCTTATGTTTGCTCAAGCATTGGGAATGGGCTTGTTTGAAAAAGAAAAACTATGGTGGCTAGATAAAGAACAATGGGAACAATGTGGTTATCAAGTAAAAATAAAAGGAAATCAATATACGCTGACTCGTGAACCTCTTAGGAGGTTTGAGGATGTTGATCCTAATTTCGATAGCTTAAATATTATAGGTGTGAAAAGCTTTATACCTGGAATAGTGAAGCTTATTCGTAAAATATACAATGAGTTTCCAACAGTAAAACCTGATGATATAGCCATCATTTTTCTGGATAATGAAAAATATATTTATCAAGCAGCTGAAGATGTAGAACGTGCTTTAGGAAATGAATTAGGTATCAACTGCAATATTGCTTATGAGTCTAAAAAAACAGAAAAAGGTAAAATATTGATAAGCAACAGAAACAATATTAAGGGTTTAGAGTATCCTTTTGTAATATGTCTTACTAATAAAATACTGAAAAATATGAGCTATCGAAATACGATGTACACGATGTTGACCCGTTCTTTCATTCGTTCATATTTGATGTTGCCTAAGGGAGAAGGGTATGATAATGGTTTCACCATAGAAATGTATGAAGGTGGTCAAGCTATTATGAAAGAAAAGAAGTTGGTTGTAACTGCACCTACCGAAAAAGAACAAGTACGTATTAAGGCATGGGTAAAAGCAGGTAAACAAGCTCTGTCTTTAGAGGATAGGATTAGTAATATATTTAAGGAACTAGATATTACTGATACTCATACGAAAGATACTATCAGAAAATCATTAAATGGGGTACCTATTAAGAATAATGATGCCATTCTGAAACAGCTGATACAAACTTTTCTTAATAGTATTGATGATGAAGGAGATTTTGCGTAAGATTGAGTTCTATGAGAATAAGAAATTCTCACAGACTCTGAAACAACATAAGGATTATACAAGGGTTTTGCTTGAAATCACTCGAAAATTGCTAAACAACAATGATAGTATTGAAGAGGTTCCTTTGTCAACTCAATCTTATTTGAAAGTCATGATAAACAAGCAAAGTAGAATATTTGTGTATCTGTCAACAGATAAGTTTTACTCTTTTGAATATCCTTGTCAAGTTGAAGTCAATAAGTATACAAAACAGGTACTCTCTATATATACCACTACAGGCATTAGATGCACTTGGGAGCTTATTTCAAATGCAATATCTATTCTTGATGATGTGAAATGTGATTCTATCATTGATGTTTATGAGTCAAGGGATGAAGAAGATGCTTTTATGAACATAGAGGCATATAAGCTCTTGGAATACTTTTGGGCCCATGAACCATGCTATCTTAGATATGATTATGATCCTCGCAGTAGCAACGGTGCTTTGCATCCTCTATATCATTTGGATGTTAATATGTCTTTGAAAGGTACTTATAAGATAGGACTCAAATCAAAACTTTCACCAGAAGAATTTGAGAATATAGTGAATAAAAGCACTGATTGTTATTATTTGCTAGAAAAACTTCCTTCTCACTTGCTTGCGTTGAAAGGTTATCAAAAAAGCAAAAAGAAAAATAAACGAAAAAAATAAAGATATGAAACAGCAATTAAATCCACCAGCAAATTGGAATGACTTTGAAGATTTATGCCATAAACTCTGGCGCTCAATTTGGGGGGACCCTAACACTCAGAAGCATGGTAGAAGAGGACAAGCACAACATGGGGTAGATATCTATGGAAAGCCTTCATATGCTAGTGGTTATCATGGTGTTCAATGCAAGGAGAAAGATAGACAGTTAGCTAATGAACTTAAAATAGAGGAAATAGAGACAGAATCGAGTAAAGCTCAATTATTTACTCCTAAATTAGAAAGTTTCATTATTGCGACTACAGCAGCTCGTGATACCAAAATACAGGAAAAGTGTAGAATGTTATCTTCTGAAAATAAGTTTGGCTTTCCGATAAGCGTGTGGAGTTGGGATGATATATCTGATGAAATTCAATACAGACCAGAGATTTTCGAAGCAACGTACAAAAATGGGGTAGATGTTTATAATAATATAGAGCTGCATTTAAGTCCTTTGGATAGTGGAGATAAACTTATGGCATTTATGACTAGACCATGTGTCAAAGAGTTTATGTCAGAATCTACTATGTTGTATCTCTCTTGTCTCATACTTGAGTTTTACGATAATGCGTTTATACATGGAAATGCCTCCGAGGTAAAAATTCAATTGTTAGAGGGACATATACTTTCTATTTCTGATAATGGCAAGAGCTTTGATCCTTTTAAGGAATTACAGAATAAAGGACGGGGCGGTCACTTTACAATCTTAGAGTTTAAAGAGCTATGTGGTGATGATTGCCAAGTGAGTTATTGCTATAAGAATGGTTTAAATGTAACGATACTTGATTTTAAAAATGATTTTTTAAAGAAAGAAATCAGACCTTTGGAAATAGAATTTCCCTGTAGCTCTGATTGTATTAATACGAGAAGGGAAGCTAAAGTGTCTGCTATTCAAGATATTCAACGTATAAAAAAATCGGGTAGGAAAATAAAACTTTTATTGAAAAGCTATGGACCGATTAGTGGATCCATGGAATATTTAAATAGTCTTCTAACAACTGTAGGAAACAGAATAGAATCTGCATCTATTCCTAATGGTTCTGAATATCAATATGAAGAACTCCTTAAATCTTATAATATTCCATATACAGTTAGATAACGAATAATAAATTTAAAAATAATGAACGTAATTAAGACAAATATAGAGGGTGTGCTTATTATTGAGCCACGTCTCTTCCGTGATGCTCGTGGTTACTTCTTTGAGAGCTTTAGCGAGCGAGAGTTTAAAGAGAAGGTTGAACCTTTAGTTGGTTATCACGTAGAGTTCTGCCAGGACAACGAGAGCATGAGCTCGTATGGTGTGATGAGAGGCTTGCATTTCCAGAGACCTCCGTTTACCCAGAGCAAGTTGGTGAGATGCGTGAAGGGTAGAGTGCTGGATGTTGCCGTGGATATCCGCAAAGGGTCGCCAACATACGGTAAGCATGTGGCTGTGGAACTGACAGAGGATAATCATCGCCAGTTCTTTATTCCTAAGGGCTTTGCTCATGGCTTCGCTGTATTATCAGAAACTGCGGTATTCCAGTATAAGTGTGATAACTTCTATCATCCTGAAGCTGATGGAGGTATCTCTATATTGGATGAATCTCTCGGGATTGATTGGTGCATTCCTACAGAACATGCTAATCTTTCGGAAAAGGATACAAAGCATCCTTTGCTAAAAGAATTTGATTCACCATTTACTTTCTAATTTTCGCTATGATAATAACTGCATCTATTGTGACCTATAAGACAGATCACGATGAATTAAAGAAGTGTATAGATTCTATGCGCAAGAATGGTATTGCACCTATTTATATAAGTGACAATTCGCCTAGTGATGAACTTCGAGATTTCTGCTCTCACTTGGATGGAGTGGAGTATATCTTTAATAATGCCAACATGGGATATGGACCTGGACATAATGTGGCTATTAAAAAGGCACAGGAGATTCATGCCAACTATCATCTGGTTATTAATTCGGATGTATATTTTGAAGAAGGTGTTATTGCGAAGATTACTGAGTATATGGAAGCAAACAAGGATGTGGCTCAGCTTCAGCCGATGCTACGCTATCCTGATGGTCGATTGCAGTTGACAACTCGTTTGTTGCCTACTCCTTTCGACCTCATCTTCCGTCGTTTTATGCCAAAGAAGATGGGAGAGAAGATGAACTATCGTTATACATTGGAGTTCTGGGATCATAAGACTCCTGCAAATATCCCATATCATCAGGGAAGTTTCATGTTCTTCCGCTTGTCTGCATTCGACAAGGTGGGATTGTTTGATGAGCGATACTTTATGTATCCTGAGGACATTGATATTACCCGTAGAATGCATAAGTATTATCGCACAATGTATTGGCCAATGGTGTCTGTGGTGCATGCTCATAGAGCAGCATCTTATAAGAGTAAGAAAATGCTGAAGATTCATATGGAGAATATGGTGAAGTACTTCAATAAATGGGGCTGGTTCTTTGATAAGGAACGTTCTGAATGGAACAAGAAACTCTTGAAGGAACTGGGCTATAAGAAATAATTTTGTTTGTGTAAATTTGAAAATCAAGTATGAACTATATTATCACTGGCGGTACCGGTTTCATCGGTACCCATCTTACAAATTTGATTAAGGAGCGTTATCCTAACGCCCAAGTATATAACCTCGACATTGTTAAGCCTGGTACTCCTAATCCGGTAGTAAAGGATTACAAGCCTGCTTTGCGTGATGGTCAGAAGTTGCAGTCTACTTTCATCGAATATGATATCCGCAAGCCTATCGAAAACTTGCCGTTTACTCCTACAGAGGATGATGTGATCTTCAACTTTGCTGCAGTTCATCGTACTCCTGGTCATGAGGATCATGAGTATTTTGAGACGAATATCCGTGGTGCTGAGAATGTGGTGGCTTTCGCCGAAAAGTGGAAAATCAAGAAGATTGTGTTTACTTCAAGTATTGCACCATACGGAGCTGCTGAGGAATTGAAGAAGGAGACTACTTTGCCAACTCCTAATACTGCATACGGTATCTCTAAGTTGGTGGCAGAGAAGATTCATGAGAAGTGGCAGAATGGCGATGCGACTCATCGTCAGCTCACTATTGTTCGTCCTGGTGTGGTATTCGGAAAGGGTGAGAATGGTAACTTCACCAGATTGTATTGGGCTATCCGTGGTCATAAGTTTGCTTACCCTGGCAGAAAGGATACCATCAAGGCTTGCATCTATGTAAAGGAATTGGTTCGCTTCATGCTGTATCGCTTGGAACATCATGAGCATGGTGTTGAGTTGTATAACTGTTGCTTTGAACCTGCTTATACCATCCAGCATATCGTGGAGGCTATGAAGAAGGTAACCGGTTTAACTCAGTTTGTGCCTGATATTCCTAACTGGGTTATCATGCCTATGGCAAGAGCTGCCATGCTTCTTGGTTCCCCAATGGGTATCTGTCCTGCGAGAGTAAAGAAACTCCAGATTTCTACTAATATCTGTGGTGAGAAGTTGAAGAACTGCGGTTATCAGTTTAAGTGGAGCTTCGAGGAAGCTCTTGCTGACTGGTTCGAGGATAATGACAGAAAATATCTGAAATAAGAAATGATAAAAACATCAGCAATCTTTTTGTTCATAAATTATTGCCTTGGCAAGAAGGTGGATATGAGTATGGTCGTCGCCAAAATAGATTGGCGACAACTATACAACTTTGCTTCTAGGCAAGCTCTTCTTGGCTTTTGTTTTGATGGTATCGAGAGATTGACGAAAGAATTTTCTGAAGAGCTAAAGCAAAATTCTATAGAAAGAGACTTGCTGATGACTTGGATGGGAGCGGCACAACAAATTCGTCGACAGAACATGAAGGTGAATGCTGTGGCGGGTAAACTCTATTCAAAGTTTAGAGAAGATGGATTGCGATGCTGCATCTTGAAAGGACAAGGCAATGCCTTGATGTATCCGAATCCTTATTCCCGTACTCCTGGGGATATTGATGCTTGGGTGAATGCAAGCAGAGAAGATATAACAGACTATGCTAAGACTCATTTTGAAATTGGTGATGATATAAGGTTTCATCATCTTGAAACAACAATGGATGGTGTGCCTGTGGAGTTGCATTTCTTTCCTTGCTCTATGAATAATCCTATCTATAATGCTAGGTTGCAGAAATGGTTTCGTAGGAATGCGGATTTACAATGCTCAAATGTGGTGAGCCTGCCGGATGGTATTGGAGAAATAGCTATACCAACGACGGCATTCAATGTTATTTATCAGCTGACGCATCTTTATCATCATTTCTTTGATGAAGGGATTGGAATGAGGCAAATCATTGATTACTACTATGTAGTGAATAATGATGAGTTATTGGCGATTAAGGATACTTTGCAGAAGGAATTGAAACATCTTGGCTTGTGGAAGTTTGCAAGGGCGGTGATGTATGTGCTGCATGAGGCATTGGGATTACCAGAGGAGAAGATGATAGCTCCGATGGATGAAAAGCGAGGAAAGTTGTTGCTGGCAGAGATACTGAATGGTGGTAACTTCGGAAAGCACTTCACCAAATATGGGCATTTCACCCAACAAGGCATGGCAAAGAAATACTTCCTGAAGATATGGAGAAATATGCACTTCGTGAGATATTATCCTGCCGAGGCTTTGAGTGAGCCTATCTTCAGGACATGGCATTTCTTCTGGAGGGTAAAGAATAAGAAATAATAGATTTCAAAAACTGCGGTATTCCAATATAAGTGCGATAACTTCTATCACCCTGAGGCTGATGGGGGTATCTCTATCTTGGATGAACCGCTTGGTATCGATTGGCGCATTCCTACGGAACATTCTAATCTTTCGGAAAAGGATACAAAACATGAAGTGTTGAAGGACTTTGAAAGTCCTTTTGAATACTAAAAGGATTCTTTCCTAAAAATATTTTGTTTTCGAATTCATCTGTCTCCATTTAGTAGATATAAAAACATTCGTTTGTATGAGACAATTTTTTAAAAGTTATAGGATGGTAAGAACCTTGACTCAAGGCTCCATTATAAATAATTGTATAGCTGATAATTATGCAGAAAAATTAGATGTTTATGGTTTGATAATTACCCCTCGATGTGATTTAGCTCATGAGGGTAAAGTAAATACAGTACATTATTTACCTATTGTGGATTTTGACGATTGGTTATGCTGTGATGGAGAGGCATATCTTCTTAACAAATGGGCAGTAAAAAATAAATATAAATTTGAGCAATTGTGTAAAAAACATAATATTCCATCTGATTTAAAGGAAAAAGAATTATATGTTAAAATCGCAGAAAGAATTTTCACAGAAAAATCTCAATGTACTAATTTCTTGGAAAAGGTTGATGTGTTATTCTGTTCTGACAAGCAACGGCACAAAGCTTTTGAAGATTATTGTCACAAGGAAGATACTCGAAACACGTTAATTTCTAATCTTTTAAAAGACGAGTTACCTGCATATTATTTGATAGATGATTGGGATACAGCAAGAGCAACCCCAAAAATTATCCTTCTTAGAGAATTAAAACGAATAAGTTACGCGACATCACAAAAAATAAGCAAGGGTATGTATGCTTCAGACATAAATATGGCAATTGATGAACTAAAAAAGATCTCTCCTGATAATGAAATTTATCATGTATGTGCAGAAGTTAATTCACCATTTATAGAACATATTATGCAAAAATTTTCACATAATTTCTGTCGAATAGGTGTTGATGATAGGGATTCTATACCAACTTTTGAAATATTATCAAATAAAATGAGAATATTATGACTATGGATTATAATTATATATTTTTAACATACGATGCTTTATTGGAGTTTGCTTCAGGCAGAACTTTCCAAAGTGCTGAATTTTCTCAAAGTGAGCAACTTTGCGAAATCCTTATGAGAAAAGATAGAAAGTGGAGTCATCCTAAAATCTTTATTAAACATATAGAGAATAGAGGGATTATTTTCTATACTCATTCTATAGATAAGAAAAGAGGGCTTTTGTATGATTTGTCAACTTTTTCAGGGTTCAACCAGCAAAGTTCTGAATCTGTTATTACAATTTTCCAAAAAACAATCAAGTATGCGATTCATTATTTTGATAAACAACCATTGGCACCTTGTGAATATAATCTGTCTGGTGATATTGCTATAGTTTATCCATATCCATTTACGGCAACGCATAATGTTGAAAAAGTTTTGTTGGATAAAAATTCAACAAAACAGAATAGAAAAGAGCAGAATTTTTTGGTTGCTTATTATTTTGGAACAGATACGGGTACTTTTGTACAAACTAATTTGAATAAAGCAGTCACAGACTTATTATCTATTTCAATTGTCGATAATTTAAAAGAAACCGAGGCTGTGGATAGTTTAATCGTTTCAAAAATAGAAAAGCCAAATCTGTCTATAAATTCTCCTCTACATTATGATGAATGGAATAGCTATTTGACTAAAACTCAGCGAAATTTTATATCGCGTCCACTTAAAGGTGCAGAACGTCTCGAAGGTCCTGCTGGTTCAGGTAAAACCTTATCTCTTATTTTAAGATGTATTTATCTTTTAGAGAAATCAGTTCGAGATGGAAATGAATACAAAATAATATTCATAACTCATTCTCTTGCAACAAAAGATAGAATTCTAGATTTGTTTTATGCAATCTATCCTACTATAGATAAATATCTTGAAACTGCTGATAGGCATCCAAGTGTTTCTATATTGATTACGACATTGCAGGAGTGGAGTAAAAATAACCTTGGAGGGAATATTGTTTATGATACGGAATTAATAGACAAGGATGCTGGAATTTCTAAAGGTTATCAACTGATGATGATAGAGGAGGCATACACTCAGTTGAAATGTAATGAATGGAAGGGATATGAGATAATTTGTTCGAAAGATTTTGTTGATTTCATAAATAAAACCCAACTTAGTGATATTTTAGATTTGCTTCAATATGAAATTTCGGTTGTTATTAAAGGACGTGCTGATGGTAATTCGGAGAAATACAAACAAATTGAACGCCCAGCATTAGGTTTGCCGTTGAAAACAGATGAAGATAAGATATTTGTTTTAAAAGTTTTTGAGAAATATCAGCAATCATTGGAACGCAGCGGACTTTTTGATACAGATGACATAACCCTTTCTGCGCTTGGACAATTAGATACACCTATTTGGAAACGACGTAGTATTAGAGAGGGATATGATGCTTGTTTTATTGATGAAGCTCATTTGTTCAACTTTAATGAATTATCCGTTTTTCATTATTTAAATAAGCCGCAATTAAAGAATCATATAGTGTATGTTTTGGATAAATCGCAAAATTCTGGTGAAGTTGGATTTACGGAAAATGAATTGTCTACTTTGGAGGATGTTCAAACTGTAAAAACAAAACTTAATACAATCTTCAGATCATCTCCGGAGATAGTAAATTTAGCATTCAATATTCTTTCTTCTAATGTGGCACTTTTTGCTCATTTTGAAAATCCATTGGATTATTGCTCTTCTTCATTTACATCGGAAGATGATAAGAAATGTATTAAACCGACCTATACTCTTGCTGCAACTGATGAAGAAATGATTTCTCGTGCAATTTCTGATGTTGAAACATATTGCAATAAGCATAAGGTAAGAAGGTCAGATATATTAATTGTGACTTCGGATCTACAATTACTTAATATTTTGCTTAAAACCTTGAGAAATGCAAATAAGCCTCACATCGAATTACAGAGCAGGAATGATTATAATACAGTAAAAACAGCCATGAACGACAATAAATATATTGTTGGTGGAATAGACTATGTAGGAGGTCTTGAATTTGATGCTGTATTTATTTTAGGTGTAGATAAAGGAAGGGTACCTCCTGAAGGTAAAGATAAAGGAAATCATTATCAGTTTACTAACTTTGCTTGGCATAATAGGATGTATGTTGCAATCTCCCGTGCAAAATATTATGTAGCTCTCTATGGAAACAGTCAGAATGGCTATAGTGCTGTGTTAGATACAGCAAAAAATAATGGCATTATCGATTGTGAATAGAATCAATAGTTAATAGAAAATGCTCATAGCGGTCCAAAGGAAGCTTCACAATTCTCACCAAGCCTCTCTTCAATAGTCTTTACGCCCCCTTCGGTTCCCCCAGTTCTGGGGGACAGAAACCCTCAGGGGCGAGAGGATGTAACCGCCCTCCGGTACTCGGTACCGCTACGCTACAAGGTTGGCGGACCAAAGCGGTCTCGCCAGTTGTTTGGGATGGGACCGCCTGGGGATGAGAAGAGAGGGGAGTTGTTGCTGGCAGAGATACTGAATGGTGGCAACTTCGGACAGCACTTCACCAAGTATGGGCATTTCACACAGCAAAGAATGGCAATGAAATACTTCCTGAAGATATAGAGGAATATGCACTTCGTAAGATATTATCCTGCAGAAGCGCTTTGTGAACCATTGTTCCGTACTTGGCACTTCTTCTGGAGGCTAACATATAAAAAATAAAATTTAAATAATCAATTGAAATAACTCTGTTTATGTTTATCGAGATGCAGATAGGTAATCAGCTAGATGAGGATGACTATCTGCACTTCGATTATCAATGATAATCATAATGAAGAAAAAAGTTTTTGTAAGCGGTTGCTATGACCTGCTACATTCAGGTCATGTGGAGTTTTTCCAGCAGGCATCACGGTATGGTGACCTGTATGTGGGTA
>ERZ1023633.253-NODE-253-length-23232-cov-8.938085_pt1 | contig 23232 bp, 19 predicted proteins | sample MGYA00380333_ERZ1023633 | MGnify/ENA primary metagenome ERZ1023633 (study PRJEB33179, sample SAMN07448972) | human gut metagenome | biome: Human-gut; feature: Human associated habitat; material: Faeces | host: Homo sapiens | place: India: Bhopal | collected...
TCTGTTTCGATTCAGTGCCTGCCGTCTCATCAGCGACAGCTTTGTTATACTATCACGTCCCGCAATTTTTGTCAACAGCTTTTTTCATTTATTTTTTAATTTATTACTTTTTGAATACTATCGATGTTGAATTGCCTGCAATGCTTCCTGTACATTCTGTACACCAACAAGACGAATCCCCTTTATTTTTCCTGCTGCATCAAGACAGACTTTCGGTAAAATACATGTCTCAAATCCAAGTTTCGCCGCTTCTGCCACTCTCTGTTCTGCCATGCTGACACCACGCACTTCTCCACTTAATCCCACTTCTCCAAAGCATATTGTCCGGTCATCAATAATCAGATCCAATTTGCTTGACATAATCGCCAGCACAATCCCAAGATCAATTGCAGGCTCATTCATACGGATTCCACCTGCGATATTTACATAAGCATCACAATCGGAAAGCTGCATACCGATTCTTTTTTCAAGAACAGCCATAAGCAGATTAACCCTGTTAAAATCCGTACCGGTCGCTGTACGACGTGGATTATTAAAATAACTGTGACAGATTAACGCCTGAATTTCCAGTAAAATTGGGCGTGTTCCCTCTATTGAACATGCAACCACAGATCCGGATGCATCCTGCGGTTTTCCACTCAGCATATATTCTGAAGGATTTTCTACTTCCACAAGACCTTCTGTGCGCATTTCAAATACACCAATTTCATTTGTGGAGCCAAATCGGTTCTTCACACCGCGCAAAATACGGTAGCTTTCGTGTCTGTCACCTTCAAAATACAGCACGGTATCCACCATATGTTCCAGTACACGCGGGCCTGCCACTACACCTTCCTTTGTCACATGACCTACAATAAAAATTGAAATTTCCATGCCTTTTGCAATCTGCATAAGAACACCTGTCGATTCACGTACTTGCGACACGCTTCCCGGTGCAGATCCAACACTCTCATTATACATGGTCTGTATACTATCTATGATGACGATTTGGGGCTTTTTGCGTTCGATTACACTGCGAATTGTATCCAGATTTGTCTCACATAATAATTCCAGACTGTCCGTAAAAGTTCCAATGCGCTCCGCACGGATCTTAATCTGGTGCAAAGATTCTTCTCCCGACACATATAACACGGACAGATTCTGATTCGACAGGTTCCTGCAAACCTGCAGCAATAGTGTTGATTTGCCAATGCCCGGATCTCCACCTACCAGAACAAGAGAACCTTTCACGATTCCCCCTCCCAGTACACGATCCAGTTCTTTTATAGATGTACTTGTTCTCTTCTCGTCTTTTGCCGTAATTGCAGAGAGTGGAACAGGCTTCGCTTCCGTCGCTGGTTTGATTTTACCGGAAGTACTAAGCGACTTCCGGTCCACCAGTTCCTCAACGAAGGTATTCCACTCCTTACATCCCGGACACTGTCCCATCCATTTGGCGGACTCGTATCCACAATTCTGACAAAAAAACGCGCTCGTTTTTGCTTTTGCCATATAATTATCTCTGTTCTACCTTAATTTCTACTGTATCTGCGCCTTCCAATTCAACGCTCATGCTTAATTTGCCACCAAGATTTGTCTTCATGGTTCCTGCAGACTTTCCATCAATGGTGATTTCATATTCGGTCTCTTCTGCAAGTTCAAGGGTAATCTGTGCATCCTCCGGTCCCTCTACGGTAAAGGATACTGTCTTCTCATCCTGCTTAAAATTTGTTACAGCAGTACCCGGTACAGACTCGTATACAAAAAGTCCGTTACGCTCTAATTTGGTAATCTCCTTGAACGTCTTTACCTTATACATATCTCCATGAAATTCGTAATTGTCCAACTTTGCCTTTGCTCCCAAAGTATAATCTCCAAAGCTAATTGTTCCATCTGCCTCGGTACGAATTAATTCACTAATTGCAGCCATTATTTATCCTCCTGTGTATTAACTTTTTCTCAAAAATAGTTTCTTAAATTATAACACTCTTATGCTTTTGTTACAACGATTTCCTTGTTCTTTGTTGTAACAATTACATGATCCTGTGCGTGGATATCTCCGCGGATTATTGCCTCTGCAAGCCTGTCTTCCACCTCGTCCTGAAGCTTTCTGCGAAGCGGTCTCGCACCGTACTTGCGGTCGTAAGCCTCCTCGACAATATGTGCCTTTGCAGCATCCCGCACGGTGAGCTCAATCTGCAGCTGATCTTTGCATCTTTGCTGAAGTTCACGTACCATGATTGTCATGATCTGTTTCATATCCTCTTTGTTCAATGCACGGAATACAATGGTCTCGTCAATTCGGTTCAAAAATTCCGGTTTAAAGATTCTTTTAACCTCTTCCATGACATTGCTCTTCATGCGCTCATGATCCTGCTTTTCATCTTCTTTTGCACCAAATCCGAGCTTTTTCGGCTCAATAATAGACTGTGCCCCTGCATTACTTGTCATGATAATGATCGTATTCTTGAAATCGACTTTTCGTCCCTGTGAATCGGTAATGTGGCCGTCATCTAAAACCTGCAAAAGAATGTTAAACACATCCGGATGTGCTTTCTCAATCTCGTCAAATAAAATTACAGAAAACGGATTCCTTCTGACTTTTTCCGAAAGCTGCCCTCCGTCCTCATGTCCTACATATCCTGGTGGTGATCCAATCATTTTGGAAACACTGTGTTTTTCCATATATTCCGACATATCAACGCGGATCATTGCCTCTTCATTGCCAAATACAGCCTCTGCAAGCGCCTTGGATACTTCTGTTTTTCCAACACCGGTCGGTCCGAGGAATAAGAAGGAACCAATCGGTCTCTTTGGATCTTTTAATCCAACCCTGCCACGGCGTACAGCTTTTGCCACTGCAGAAACTGCCTCTTCCTGTCCAATGACACGCTTGTGCAATGTCTCTTCTAATTTCTGTAAACGCGCCGCTTCGCTTTCTGTGAGTCTGCTCACTGGAATCTTTGTCCATCCGGCCACAACATCCGCAATCTCATTTTCTCCGACAACCGGAACTTTCCGCTTATTTGCACGCTGGTTCTTCTTGTTCTGTTTTTCCCATTCAGAAGCCAGTTCCTCCTTGGTGTTTTTCAACATGCGGGCCTTTTCGATATCGCCCTCACGTAAGGCATCTTCAAGTAAAAGTTCGGTCTGATGCATTTCCTGCTTTAAACGGTTCAATTCGTCACTGCCTTTTAACACGCCAAGCCTTGTCTTTGCTGCCGCTTCATCCATGAGATCAATTGCTTTATCCGGCAAAAAGCGGTCGTTGACATAACGTGCTGATAGATGTACTGCCGCCTCTAATCCTTCATCTGTAATTTCTACATTGTGATGTCTTTCATACAGTGGACGAATGCCTTTCAATATCTCAATGGATTCTTCTTCTGTAGGTTCATTGACCTGAACCGGCTGAAAACGGCGCTCTAAGGCAGCATCTTTTTCAATATATTTCCGGTATTCTTCTATAGTCGTAGCACCAATAACCTGCACTTCGCCTCTGGCCAGTGCAGGTTTTAAAATATTGGATGCATCCAATGCGCCCTCTGCGCCACCCGCACCTATAATCGTATGCAGTTCATCAATAAAAAGCAACACATTTCCAGCTTCTGTCACTTCGCTGATTACTTTCTTGATGCGTTCCTCGAACTCGCCACGATATTTGGATTTTGCAACCATACCAGACATATCAAGGGAAACCAGACGTTTTCCTGCAACGATCTCCGGAACTGTCCCATTCGCAAGACTCTGTGCAATGCCTTCTACAATTGCCGTCTTTCCTACGCCCGGTTCACCAATCAGACACGGATTATTTTTTCCCCTGCGGCACAGAATCTGAATGACGCGTTCTGTCTCCTGCTGTCTTCCAATTACCGGATCCAGCAAGCCTTCCTGTGCCAGTTCTGTCAGGTCTCTGGAATACTGATCCAGTGTCGGCGTAGAGGAAGATGCGTTACCTCTTCCTCTTTGAATCTCATCACGGAATTTTGCCGGGTCTTCGCCCATCGCTCCGAGAATGTCAATAAACAGTTTCTGTATGCTGGCTCCCATGGTATTCAAAAGTCTGCATGCAGCGCAGTCTCCTTCTTTCATAATTGCAAGAAGTAAATGTTCTGTTCCAATCTCCTCGCACCCAAAACGTTCCGCCGTCTCAGATGCCCGATCAAGGATTGCCTGTGTTCGCGGAGTATATCCATCTCTGTCAAGGACTTCAATTTCTTCTCCCGCTGATACAAGATCCTGGATCAGTTGCAGCAGATTGTTGAATTCAATATTGTTTGCCGTAAGAACCTCTGCCGCAACACCGGTTCCTTCTTTTAATAAGCCTGCAAGAATGTGTTCTGATCCCACATAATTACAGTTCATTGATTTTGAAAGACGATTCGCGTAGTTCATCGCTTTTTTCGCCTTATCTGTATATGGTCTCACTTCTTAAGCCTCCTATAAATCAATAAATTCTATTCCATTTTCCTCTTCCAAAGATTTTTTCTTTCTGCCGAAAAAATGATGTTTTTTCGGTTTCTTATCAGGAATTTCTTTCGAAATCGGTTTTGTATCGTTTTCTGAATCTGCTATTCTTTCTATTGTTTCTTCCGGATTTGAATCTGATACTTCTTTTTCATCCGGCATCGCATCTTCCTCTTCCTGTGTAAGCTGTTCGTTTTCAGCTTCCAGTTCCGCATACTCTTCATCATCAAAATCATCGAAGTCCTCTTCGTCTTCCTGATATTCCAGACGGTTTCTGCGGGAAAGGACAAGTATAACAATCACAACAAGAAGGAACAGCACAACGATCAGAAACGCCCAGAAGATCATGCGGTTCTGACTTTCTAATTTCTGAATATCACCACTCTGCGCCTCCGTGTCCGGAACCTGAATTTCTTCTCTGTCCGCCTCACTGTTTCCAAGATAGCGCATGTAGGTACGCTCATTTGTATCATAGAGGTACCATCCATAATTTCCTTCATTGTTTACAGCATAGACCAGACAAACATTTTGGTCTTCCCCATAATAGTATGCACCGACACTTCCTTTTCCTTCAATATTGAGAGTTCCAGCCTTATACCCCGCCGGAAGTGTTGTCTCATCTGCATCCGGAACGACAACAATATAGCCAAACTCAGAGGAAAAGCTTACATACGGATACGCCTCGTACGGTGCACTGTCCATTACCATATACAATGCTCCATTTTCCTTGTTTTCATCCACAAGATAAAGCAGACAGATCTGGCTGCCGATTTTGTCATTGTATAAATATGGGTAGTCTTTGTCCCAGAGTTTCATGGTTCCCTGTTCGAAATCCTGTGGCACGACATCCTCCGGAATCGAAATTGCCGGATATAATTTTTGTCCATTGATTTCGTAATATTGCTGGCTTAAATCACCATCCGGCTGCTCATCTTTTTCTGAATCCTGCTGCTTTTCATCATCTCCAGCCGCTTTTCTTGTCACATTTACCACATAAGTGGTCGTCACTCCATTCTCCGCTTTGACAACAATCCGGATCTTATTAGAGCCAACAGCAAGTTTTTCCCCACCTTTTACAGATTCCACGGTGGCTTTCTCATTGTTTGCCTTGGCGCTTACCACAACAGATGTCACATCATTTTCTACTTCTGCTGTATAGCTGGTAATATTGTATTGAAACGCCGGCGAAAGTTTTCCTGCCGATAAAGTAAGCGAGGAAAGAGAATTATCCGAAGATTTGTTTGCATTATCCCCATTCTCCGCATCATCGCCTGTTTCATTCTTTATGTTCACGGATGCACTCGCACCTGTGACACTGACACGATCCCCTTCCTGATTTCCTGCAATTGGAGCAGAAGCTGAAAAGGTTGCTTTACCTGATGATTTTGCCTGAAAAGTTACCGTTCCAACCGAACGTTTATTGGAACTTCCATAACTTCCGATCGTCATGGAAACTGTTCCTGCATTCGCACTGGCGGTATCGGATGCTGACGAATAGGTAAGTAAATCCGTCGGATACGTCAAATTAACTGTTGCCGAAACGCCCGCCGGTACAGTGACCGATACGGTAATAGCATCGCCAATTTTGACTGTAGTGTCACTCAGTGCAATGTACAGGTTATCTGCTTTTGCCTCTATATTCGGAACCAAAAGACAACCGAACAATAAAACAATTGCCATCATGTTAGCCAGAAATCTCCGTGTAAATTTCCTGTTATGCTTTCTTTGATTGCCTCCGTTTGTTTCCTGTTGCGCTTTTATCAAATTCATTGCTATACATGCCTTTCTTCTACCTGTTTTATTACTGTTTTATGGTACTTAAGCCCAATGCATGACGATTGATGTAAATCATGTCCAATACATTCAGACCATCCCCCTTGCGGTTGGCATCTGCTGCAACCAGATAAACTCCAGACAGTTTATCCAATCCAAGAATATGACGATTGACCTTTATCATATCTAAAACATTGATTTCTCCGTCTCCGTTGACATCTCCATAAATCACAACTTCGTAGGAAGTTTTCTTCTTGTTGTCCACATATACTTCGACTTTGTTTCCAGTCGCTGCCAGTCCCTGATTTTGTTTGCCATTAGCTCCAACAAGCTTTGCAGTTCCTCCATCTACGGAAAGTCCTGCAAGAAAATTGGATGCCTTGGTTCCCGGTGTGATTCCTGTAATATATTTATCACCCACCGTATATTTTGTAGATGAAAGCGTTCCCGTAGGTTTCGCCGCCTCTTTTCGGACAACGGTAAGCTTGTATGTACGTGTGGAGCCGCTTGCGGATTTACATTTGACATTGATCGTATTGGTTCCCACATTCAATTTTTTGGTTCCCGTTCCTGTAATTGTGGAAGTTGCAGCCACAGCTGTCGCATTTACAGAAATAGAAGAAACCGTATTTTCAACAACCAGTGAATATTTTGTTGTATCGCTCTTGAATCCCGGCGTCAGGCTTTGTCCTGCCACTGTAATATTCTTCAAATAATTGTTTGGATTGCCCGTCGCTGTAAAGGTTACTGCAGATGACGGCATGGATTTGTATACCGGAATCCGGAAAACAAACGCCTGCTGCTTGTCCGTATAGCCCTGTCCAAGTTTTCGCCCCTCCGTATAAGCAGCTGTCAGATTACTCATATACTGATGTCCATAAAGATTCTTTTTATTGACTACATTAAATTTCTGAAAATATAATGTATCCTGCCCCACTGCAATATAATTCTTTGCAAGAAGCTGCGAACCGCCGAGCAATGCTTTATATCGCGTGTCCCATCCGGCTTTCTTCGCATAGGCAAGTCCATTCTTGATAACCAGTGTAGAGGTTACTCCGGCCGCTCCGACATTGAAATAATTGAAATACCCCTCATAGCCTTTGTACGTTCCGGAAATGAGCGAGCTTGTTCCATTCAAGCCCTGTTCCTGCCGCACACGGGATGCCAGATGATACGGACTGACACCGGTAAGTTCACCGATTTTCATAAATGCATTCGCATAATTGAGTGTCGTTTTATCCGAATCTGTCACGGTCTTTGCCATAAATGTTCCGGAAAGTATTGCATTCACTCCGGATTTTGTCTGTGACTTATTAAAGCTCAGGCTTTCAAACTGAAAAATATCTGTCTCATTCAAAAAATTTCTTGGGTCCATATAATAAGCAATGTATCCGGAATTCGCTGCGACCCAGTTCGATCCATCATAGATTGTCCATGTATTTGTATTCCAGTCATAAGCTCCTGCTACAGTAGATTTTCTTGCGTCATCTCCGCTTTTTGGAACCAGATTCACACCATTTACACTTTCTTTGGTAATCACTGTTCCCCAGTCAAGACCGGTATCTACCGCTTCAAACTGCCATTGCGGATACTGCTTGTGCAGCTGCGCAAGCCCGGTTATATAGCTGTCTGGGAACCCTGCCACCTTCATTTCCGAAGAAAAAGTGGCATCTGTTGCAGCCTCTGCAACATCTGTATTCGAAAAAAAAACTCCGCCTGAAATCAGTATTGTGCAGCTTAGCACAATGCTCAACAAGCGCTTTCTTTTGTTTATCATATTTGTGCATACCCCTTTCAAGACATAATATGCTAGTTTTCATTATATAAAACTTTACATAGGCAGTCAATCAAAATATAGGGTCACAAACGGCGCAGATACTGTATTTAGTGCTTTTTGCGTGTCATGCTATCGCAAATATGGTGAGATCTAAAAAGGACACCTCTCATGCAGGTGCCCCTCGTATCATCTTTTAATCTTCATACTCCGTTTCTCCGACCTCTGTCCAGTCGCTGATTTCATATTCATTTCCATCTTCGTCTGTAAACGTCATGCCATCTTGCGTATTATACATCTGTGCATCGTTCGGACTACTGTAATCCCTTCCCGACGTTACGATTGCTACAATAATTACTGCCACAATCACCACCACGGCTCCAATAACCAGGAATTTGTTCGCTTTGTTGTCCATTGCTTCATCTCCTTTGTTTTAATTATTTCTCTTTGCATTTTTGCAATTGCATTCTTTTACAATATAATGCGGTCTGCGTTTTACTTCCATATAAGTCTTGGCAATATACTGGCCCATAATGCCCATGCAGAACAATTCAATGCCGCCAATAAATGTAATAATACACACCAGCGACGGCCAGCCTGCCACCGGATCACCAAACACAAGTGCACGGATCACCTCAATGATAATCGCGATAAACGAAACAATCGTAAGTATCATTCCAAGATAGGAAGATATCTGAAGCGGCGTATTGGAAAAGTTTATAATGCCATCAATCGAATACCGCACCAGTTTCCAAAAACTCCATTTTGTCTCTCCCGCCGAGCGCTCCACATTCTCAAACTCCAGCCATTTCGTCTCATAACCTACCCATGCAAATATGCCTTTGGAAAAGCGATTGTATTCGGTGACAGAGAGTATCGAATCCACCATTGCTCTGCTCATCAGTCGATAATCTCTTGCCCCATCTGCGATATCGATGTTTGATAGCCGGCGCATCAGCTTGTAAAAACAGCGGGCAAAAAATGAACGGATCGGCGGTTCTCCTTTGCGGTTGACACGCCGCGTCGCCACATTGTCACAATCCTGACTTTCTATCATGGCAAGCATCTGTGGCAGTAAAGACGGCGGATCCTGCAAATCCGCATCCATCGTTGCGATGTAATCTCCCTCGGCATTGGATAATCCTGCATATAAAGCTGCTTCTTTTCCAAAATTTCTGGAAAACGAAACATAATGCACTCTCTCGTCTGCTGCTGCCAGCTTTTGAATTTCCTGCAACGTATTGTCCTTCGAACCATCATTGACAAACAGATACTCAAATTCGTAATCCTTTATCGTATCCGTAACCCGATTCAGTTCCTGATATAAAATCCCCAAAGATTCCTGTTCGTTATACATTGGAACAACAATACTTACTTTCCCCTTACTCATGCAATTCTCTCTTTCTCCTTATTCTTGTGCTTACATATGCGCTGATCATAAACAGAACCACCGCACCAAGACTGAAGCCGGCTCCCACCTTCAGTCCAGGCGTTGTATAACAGAGTTTTATCGTATGACTGCCCTTTTCCAGATGCACCCCTACAAGTGCATCTGCAAGTGGTTCGATTTCTGTCTCTTTTCCATCCACATACAGCGTCCATCCTTCATCCGCCGGAACCGATAAAATCAGTCTTCCCGCGTTCTGTACCTGAATTTTTCCTTCGATCTTACGGTCTGTCATATCCGTAAGCTGCATGGTCTGTGCATTCAAAGTATCAAACGCCTGCTGCACCACTTTTTCATTTAACTGATACACCTCAAACTCAATACTTTCCATATTGGAATTAAGGATGTGAATCTCATCCCCTGCTTTACATTCTCCCAATTCAATCAGATACCGATGGGAAGTCTTTGAATATTGCTTCGTCCATCCATCACTGCGGTTCACTGTCAGGGTGTCGGAAGTACAGCTTTCATAATCCGCATAATAATACCCGTCTTCCGCAATGTCAATTGTCGTATCTCCCGCATTCGCATCAGTAACATAGGTCGCCGGATAAAGCATCTGTCCCTCTGCCCCCAATGCAGATGCAAAGGAATTGAGTGATGCCATGCGGTCCGCGGTAGATACATTCCAGTCTGCGATTGCCTGCTCATCCATGACGAAGCCAAGCGGAAGGCTGAAATTATTGCGATACAGAAAGCTTTTTCCACTGCCACCGACCAGTGTACGATACGGACTTTCCTCCAACGCATTGTCTGACAACATATATTTTACGGAAAAAAGTGAAGAAGAGAGTGGGGTCGCTCCATTATAACAATAGAAGTTTTTTCCGCCTTCCATAAACAGGCTCTGGAACAGATGGCTCACATCAAGATTCATCAGGGAAGAAAAAATCGTTGCGGACGCATACCCATATAAGGAATCATCATTCTTTGTCTTACGTCCCGTATCTTCCACACGGTAAAATCCGCTGCCTGTCTCTTCATTATCTTCTTTTGCCATCTCAAGAAGCTTCTCGTAATCGGATTGCTTTTCCGTATATGCCACACGGCTTGTCGTGCCAAATCCCGTGGCCGCCATATTGATAGCAAGTTCAGCCACTGCAACAAAAACTGCAAACTGTGCAAATGCCAGACGCTTTTTCTTTCCTGTTATTTTTGTAAGAACAAATGCCACAGCATACACACAAATAAACAATGCGGTAATCACCAGTGAAACCGGCTCTGTCACCGTCTCATCTCCATACCATCCTGCGACAAGAAGCAGCGCCATAGACACGATAGCCGCCACCGCAATGTTCCAGATCCTTGTGCCTTTTCTCTTTCGAACCGCTGCAAATCCCATCGACAAAAGAACAAAGCTGTATAAAAACGACTGTCTTCCCGGTAAAGCCTGCGGGAAATGCATGCCATGCCAGATATAATCTAACTGGTTTTCTGCAAAACTGACAAGGAAAAACACAAGCATCGCTATGCGTGGAGCTTTTTCTTTCCAGGAAATCCTCCGGTTCAATACATAAATCCATACAAGGAATAGCGAAAATGCCCCGGCATACAGATTCGGCCAATGGTCATTTCCTGTGTATACACTCGTAACTGCCGCGCCTCTTCCAAGTTCTGCCAGAATGTTGAAATAAAATTCGGCTGTCTTTGGAAAACCGCCCTCTGCCGATCCGGAAACACTTAACACGGCAATCTCCGGAAGAAGCAGGATGGCAGAACTTGCTCCGGCGAGAAGCGAGTACCACCCGAACCGGAGTATTGCCCCTCCTTTTCCCTTCTTCTGGGAAAAGAATAATAACGCAAATGCAAATACCAGAAAAATGCAGATCATAATGGAGATATAGTAATTACAGAAGATACACAAAGCGAGCGTAATGTAATACAGGCCTGCTTTTTTCTCCTGCACGAGTCTTTCCAGTCCGATCATAATCAGCGGAAACAGCGCAATGCAGTCCATCCACATAATATCCCAACTGTATGCAGCCACAAAACCTGACAGCGCATATGCCGTCGAGAACACCAGCGCCGGAATCATCTGGTTCTTATGCATCCGGCCATCTTTTCCGATCAGTTTGTAATGATGACGAATATACAGGAAAAAAGTCAGTCCGCTTGCTGAAATTTTCAATATGATCAAAAGTGTCATAAATTCAATCACATGGCTTTTCGGGCAAAGCAGGATCAGAAAATTCAACGGACTTGCGAGATAATAGGCATACAGCGATACAAAATCGGATCCCAGTCCGAGATTCCAGGAATACTGCAGGCTGCCGCCCGTTTGAAGTTTGTTCAGAAACTCTGTAAAAAACGGACAGTACTGATGGTACATATCAATGTGCAGAATACAGTTGTCGCCAAACGGATACACACCATTTCCAATGCATATGATCACGCAAATGAGAAACGGCAATCCAAATGCCACTATATATGGAAAAGCTTTGCTATGCGCAAAACGCTTTATCTGATTCATTTTTTATTCCTCTCAAACAAATTATAATACTGCAGTTTCCGATACGTTAAAAGTGCATCCTCGTCTGCACCGACGTTCTCTGTGCTGCCTGCGGCAGAAAATACCGGATACGTATTGCACAGCTCCAGAAGATAGTTCTGGTAAGCACTCGTCGGCACACCTGCTGCTTTCAGAACCTGTGCCGAGAGATAGTTCAGACTTGTATTCTGGTCACTGGCTTCTCCAATGTCATAATTTGCCCAGACAAGATACGGCACCTGATATCTTTTCTTCTGCTGCTCACTGTTCATATCGGAAGGATCTACTCCACTTGCCATCTCAATCTGGTTTGCCACTGCGTCACTCGGCTGATGATCACCAAAGAACACGATTACCGTCTTTTCGTCTGCCTTTGAGAAATAGGAAACCAGATCTTCCAAAGCAGCATCTGTCTTACGAATCAGTGACAGATACTGATTCAAAGCATCACTGTTGTACTGTGCCTGTATATCATTTTCAAAATTCGGATACACATCCGTATAACCACCATGATTCTGCATCGTAACATTAAATATAAATGCCGGTTTGCCTGCTTCTTTCTTCTCATAAGTCTCGATAATATGCTGCATATCAGATGCATCACTGATGTATTTCCGGACATACGACACATTCGTATAATCGTCGATAAAATCCATATGCTCAAAGCCCAAAAGCGGATATACGCGCTCTCTGTCCCACCCGCTTGCATAATACGGATGTTGCGCATAGGTTGCATACCCAAGACCTTTCAGATAACTTGCAAGAGATGACGTATCTTGTTTCACATACTGCTGATATGCAATGCTTCCGGATGGCAGAAATGCCATTGTATCACCAGTCAAAAATTCGAATTCGGAATTTGCTGTATTTCCACCACACACAGATACCTGTGCATATCCGGTAATCGTATTTTTCTGTCCCTGCTGCATCTGATGCATAAATGGCATGTAATCTTCGTTCGTCTGTAAATCACCAATGACTGCCAGATCCGAAAAAGCTTCATCCATGATTACAATAATATTCGGAAGATCCTGCGTATCTTGCTTTGTATCTTCTGTCTTTTCATAACTTTCCAATGTCTTCTGCGCGTCTTTTGCACTGTATCCCTGCGGTTTGTCTACGACAACATACGCCAGATTCATGGCAAATGTCACCGCCATACCATTGACCTCTGTCATATATGCCGGCGTAAACAGAAACGGATACAGATAATGTTTTGTCTGAAAATCTTCTTTCTGCAGTGTATTTACGAAAAGGCAGGTCACCAAAACACTGACCAATAAAGTGCCAAGTCTTACCTGCAGTTTGATTTTCGGTGCTTTTTTCAAGAAGCGAACCAGACTCATCGCTGCAATAAAAATAAGTGTTACGATCACCATACGCATATCCGGTGTAAAATCATAATTTTCCGCCACGCTCGTCGCTGTACGCACAGAAAAAATGTCCCACGGCACAAACGGAGTTGAACGAAACTTCATCACATAATGATTGGTAATTCCAAATGCCATAGCAATTCCAAGTATCACACGGGCCGCTGCGCACATATGCCCAATTGCCAGGTATATAATCCATGCCAGCAGTTCAAAGATAAAAATATTAAAAAACTGTGCTTCCGTTCGGACTTCCAGCAATGCATTGTGTTCATATGCTTCCATCAAATAAAATATGCCGACCGGCAACAATGCATATACAACAAAATACAAAGTCCGCTGTATTTTTTTACGATCTAATTCCATGATACTTCTTTCTATCGCAGGGTATGTCTTTTCTAGTTTTTAAGATTTAAGAAAAAGGTGCGATAAACTCCTTCCAGACATAGTCTGTTTGAATTTTATCACACCTTGTTTGTTTTTTGAATGAAATTCACATTTTTTTCATGAATCCTAGACAGCTTCTAATAATTCGACAAAACCAGACGTTCCCTGTACACACGGTCCATGGAATCAATCACTCTGCGGGCCTGACCATAACGCCTTGGATTGATGGTGATCACCCACATGGTATCTGCACCTTTGTACGCTTCTCTCTTGAAAAAAGGAATACGCTTGCTGTTCTTCGTAAATGGAATGTGCTGCTCCAAAAGCACCTCTGCTGTCTGATTACCAACACGGGCATTTGTCGTACGGCAAAGTTCCACATCATTGTCCTTATAGTTTCCAAGTTTCTTTGTCATCTTCTGTCTCTACCTCCGTCATTTATTTTACTTTTACCTGAATCTGCTTTCCCAGTCCGCCTGCTACTTTCACAAGGAAATCCAGACTCGGATTATATCTTCCACTCTCTAATCGGGAAATGTTTGATTTTTTTGTTCCCACACGGTCCGCCAGTGATTCCTGTGTCATTCCCTGTGACTTGCGGACTTCACGAAGCTGCTGCGCAACTTCTTCCCTCGTTGCATTTGTTCCTTTCATTCTTCCCCCCAAATGTTCTAAATATCTTTTTCTAAGTTATCATATACGATAACTTTTGTCAAACGAAAAGGAATGCGCAAATTTCTGCTTGCATTCCACCGTATCTTATGCTAGTATAATATTTGTTCGCGCCGGCATGTCGGAATTGGCAGACGAGGCAGACTCAAAATCTGTTGATGGCAACATCGTGTGGGTTCAAGTCCCACTGCCGGCAGTATCTGAAAGATTCCTGAAGACCAGGAATCTTTTTTTGTATTCATTTTTGTGTGGAGAATTTCTGATACAGCAAAAGCAAGCTTGCCTGCAAGATGTGCAAAAAAATAGAAGGACTGCATATCCATATGCTTTCCTTCTATTTTCATATTTATGATTAATCCGAGCTATTCTGTGATCTTAAGATCATCAAAGCAGTCAAATGTTGCAAAATAGTCAGCCGGTGTCTCTGCACGACGAATCATCTGTACACTTCCATCCTCTTTCAACAATAATTCTGCGGAACGAAGACGTCCATTATAATTGTATCCCATTGAGAATCCATGTGCACCTGTATCATGAATTACCAGGTAATCTCCCATATCAATCTTTGGCAGCTTGCGGTCTACCGCGAACTTATCGCAGTTCTCACAAAGGCTTCCGGTCACATCATATGTGTGGTCACAAGGTGCATTCTCTTTTCCAAGGACTGTAATATGATGATATGCTCCGTAAATTGCCGGACGCATCAGGTTTGCAGCACATGCATCTACACCAATATACTCTTTGTAGATATGTTTCTCATGGATTGCCTTTGTCACAAGACATCCATAAGGTCCTAACATAAAACGTCCCATCTCTGTATAGATAGAAACATCGCCAAGACCCGCCGGTACAAGGATCTCATCGAATTTCTTGTGTACGCCCTCTCCGATCACATGGATGTCGTTTGGCTCTTTGTCTGGTGTATAAGGAATTCCAACACCACCGGAAAGGTTTACAAACTTGATGTCACAACCGGTCTTTTCCTTCAACTCAACGATGAGTTCGAATAATTCTCCGGCGAGTTTTGGATAATATTCGTTTGTTACCGTATTACTTGCCAGGAATGCGTGTACCCCGAAATACTTTGCGCCCTTGCTCTTTAAAATCTTGAAAGCCTCGATGAGCTGGTCTTTTGTCATTCCATACTTGGAATCTCCAGGGTTGTCCATGATTCCATTGCTCAGCTCGAACACTCCGCCCGGATTGTAACGACAACTGATGGTCTCCGGAATATGGCCAATGGTCTCCTCCAGAAAATCAATGTGTGTGAAATCATCCAGATTGATGATCGCGCCTAATTTGTCTGCATAGGCAAATTCTTCTGCCGGTGTATCATTAGAAGAAAACATAATGTGTTTTCCGTCAAAACCGCAGGATTTTGAAAGCATAAGCTCTGTGTATGAAGAACAATCGCATCCCATGTCGTATTCCTGTAAGATTTTAAGAATGTATGGATTTGGAGTTGCTTTTACTGCAAAATACTCACGAAATCCCGGATTCCAGGAGAATGCTTCCTTTACTGCTTTTGCATTGTCGCGAATTCCTTTTTCATCATATAAATGAAATGGTGTCGGGTATGTCTTTACAATCTCTTCTACCTGACTTTTGGTTACAAATGGTTTCTTTTCCATGTTCGGTCTCCTCTGTCTGCTTTATTTGTGAGCCACGGCAAGTGGCTTGCCTACCTACACTTTGCAATCTATGCTACAACAACTATTTTACAAATTCAAGCAATTTTCGGCTTTTGCTTTAAATTTATCACTAGATATGTTAAAATAGTGGCGTTAAATATTGTTTATTATACAAAGGATGAGTTCATATGAGTGTAACTGTATTGCCCTATCTGGCTGATGTGAGTGCTGCATCCTCAGCACCCTCTTCACCCAAACAGACAACCGGCAAAACAAATACCAATTTCAAAGATGTTTTAGATTCTGCAACGAATGCACAACAGAAGAGGGCTGTGGACGCATTGATCGCAGCAAGCGGTTCCGGAGCCGTATCGGTCTCCACAGTGCAGAAAATTCTCGGTTTTAATCCACAATACACAGTCTCCTCCACGCAGGCACCTGTTGCAACTACGCAGGAGACAGCGAATACAGATCCTGCACCTGCGACATCGGCATCATCAGAGACTACACAGACACCTAAGACGACCACCAATGATTCTGACAAAGATTCTCTCGGCTGTCCTTCGGAACTGGAACCTTATTTTAAGGAAGCCTCCGAAAAATATAACGTAGATATCCATCTGCTCAAAGCTATCGCCAAAGCAGAATCCAATTTCAATCCGAACGCTGTAAGTTCAGCAGGCGCGCTTGGTGTCATGCAGCTGATGCCATCTACTGCAAGCAGCCTTGGTATTTCAAATGCATACAATGCAAAAGCAAATATCATGGGCGGTGCACAGGTAATTGCATCAAACTTAAAGAAATACAATGGAGATATCTCCCTCGCCTTAGCCGCATACAATGCAGGCTCCGGCAATGTTGACAAATACGGTGGCATCCCACCATTTAAAGAAACACAAAATTATGTCAATAAAGTAATGAACTATTATAAAAACGCGTAGCATCTTGCCACGCGTTTTTATATTTCAGTCTTTCTGAATTGTTATCTTATTTTTATGATACCTTTTGACCCTTTAATCATTTTTATAATTTCAAGCCAGATAACAAAGCTCCAAGGCTTGTGGATGCATTTTCATTGGAAATATATTCCTCTGCCTGTGCGCTCTCCTCATTTTCCACCTCATCCGGCATAATTTCTTCTAAAGCTTTCATGCTCAGGCTGACACGATTATCGTTTGTGTTGATAATTTTTGCCTTTACTTTCTGTCCCTCTTTTAGTACTTCATGCACGGAACCGATACGTTTCTGACAAATCTGTGAAATGTGTACCAGTCCACTGATTCCATTTCCAAGATTGATAAAAGCACCATATGGCATAATAGATTCTACAGTTCCCTCTACGACCGTTCCCGGAACAAGCATTGCGATACGGTGATTACGCTCTTCTTCCTGCTGCTTTCTTGCCACGACTTTTCCAGATAAAACAAGTTTATTCTTCTCTTTATCCACATTGATGACTTGTACCGGCACTTCTTTCCCAATCCACTTGTCGGTATCTTCCACATAATCTGTAGAAAGCTGTGATGCCGGAATGAATGCACGGATTCCCTCTAAGAAGGTAACAACACCGCTTGGTACACTCTCTTTGATACGAACATTCACAACAGTCTCGTTCTCCATCATTTCTGCCAGCTTATCCCATGCCAGCACATCATTTGCTTCTTTCTTTGAAAGTTCAATGTTGCCGTTTCCATCATCCACTTTGATCACGGTTGCCTCAATCTCATCACCGATCTGCAGCTGCTCCTTCGGATTAAAATCCGGATCGTTGCTCAGATTCTCTGTTTTGATAATTCCCTGCGTATAATAATTGAGATCTAAGGTTACATCTTCCTCGGATACTGCAATTACTGTTCCGCTTACAATATCACCTTCATTGATTGTTCGAAAAGAACGCTCCAGCTCCTTTTCATAGTCCTTCATTGATTCTGTTGCATTTTCTGCCACTTGTTTTCCCTCCTTTTCTCATCCGCTTGTGCAACGGTGAGTCTGTCTTTACCCGCATTATAACATATTTTCTGTAAAAGCTTTATTATTTTTTTGTTTTGCCGATATATATGATGAAAATGCAATTCGGCCGAATATGCAGACAACTCAATAACCTAAGGAAAGACCAGGGACGGTATCCACGAACAAAAAGGAATTTTTCGCGGAGACCGTCCTTTTATTCTTCACTTAAATAGAAAGGGTGAACCTATTGATTATTCAGTCTAATACCATGCATACGAATGCACGAAGAACTTACCGTTCTTCAGAGACAAGCATTACCAACACAACACGTTGGGATAATTCCGGTGCAACGATATTTTCCATGCATGACGCACAGTCACGTCAGGAATCCATCTATACGGAAAGCCACAATGGACAAAAAGATACCGGAAACGGCAATGCTTCCATGAACGCAAACGAAGATTCTAAGGGAGATACCATGGATGATCTGATGCAGCGTTTTCTATCTACCCCAAATGTGCATCGCAACAATCTGCAGTCTAATATTTCTTCGATTCAGAAAATCCGCCAACAGGCGATCGACTATCTTCTTTATATTTTATTTGGAAGCCGATACGATGAATCGAATCCGACAACAGATACCTCTGACACAGCATCTTTCTCTGATACCCTCGCCTCTGCTTCGAATGATGCGAACTCGCTGACCGGAGAAGGTGGACAGACCTATCAGTACTTTTATTATTCCGAACAGGAAACTACCTGCTTTGATACCCAGGGAATTGTACGCACTGCCGACGGCCGGGAAATTTCTTTTAATCTCAGTCTTGAGATGTCCCGTTCCTTCACACAGATGTCCGAAAGTGTTGTGGATTTTGGCAAGCCACGTCTCTGCGATCCACTTGTCATCAACCTGGACAGTAATATTGCCAATGTATCGGATCAGAAATTTTATTTTGATATTGATGCCGATGGTTCCGACGAATCCATCTCGATGCTCAATTCCGGCAGCGGTTACCTCGCTTTGGACAGAAACGGGGACGGCATCATCAACGACGGCTCCGAGCTGTTCGGCACGCAAAGTGGCAACGGTTTTGCCGATCTTGCCGCCTATGACAAAGATGAAAACGGCTGGATCGATGAAGCAGATGAAATCTTTCAAAAACTACGCATCTGGACCAAAGACGAGAACGGAAACGATAAGCTTCTGACGCTCTCTGAGGCAGGTGTGGGTGCAATCTATCTCGGATATGAAAATACGGATTTTTCGTTAAACAATTTGACCGATAATCAGACAAATGCACAGATTCGTAAAAGCGGTGTGTTCTTATATGAAGACGGAAATGCCGGAACGGTGCAGCAGTTAGATCTTGCAACTTAATACCGATTCAAAAATATCGGTTTTATTTTTTGAAAAATATCGGTTTTATTTTTTGAAATATCTTGACAGTTCGCTCAAATCATTGTAAAATGCAATAGTTGACGCAAGTCAAGATATTGCTGATGTGGCTCAGAGGTAGAGCACTTCCTTGGTAAGGAAGGGGTCACGGGTTCAATTCCCGTCATCAGCTCTTTTTTTATACCCGGATCTTACACTCAATATTACGGAACTGTTAAAATAAAAGAAAACCAACCGTCTTATCTTTCGACGATTGGTTTTCTTTTATTGTCATGAATCGTATGTATTTCTTTCACAATTTCTTCATATATGTGACATATGATTTTCACATTCTTACCGTATAGTAATAATTGTCGAAAGGAAATAAACCTTTTCAAACAAAAACTTTTTCATATATTTTTTCATAATCAAGCCGGTAAGAAACTCCCCTTCTTACCGGCTCTCCTTTTGTATATTATTTCTGATATGGTGTTACTGTAACAGTAATCGTACCGGCTTTTGCACCATCATTTTTTGAAAGTCCTTTTTCCGGTGTTCCCCACAATCCAAAATACATTTTCTTATCTGTTGCTCCACTATTTATAGAAGCATGATCTGTCTTTCCTCTTTCTGTATACTGATCCGTTGTGTCAGCTGATGTCAAATCAAACGAAATTGCATTCGGTGTTCCACAATCTGAGGGGTTTGTGCCATTAATTCCTTTTTTTAATTTATCCAGATCATCATTAAAAATTCCTCTTACCGATGTCTGTGAGTTATTTGAATTAAATCTTCCGTCTTCTTTTTTGAATACCAAACCAACTGAAACAGGATAATTAGAATTATTATTGACATAAATACAATTATTTGCTCCATCCAGACAGCTTTCCTTCCACTCCCCCTTTGCCTTCGTTGAAGTGTATTCGTGTTTTACAGGATCCCATGCTGAGCCGTAATTATATTCAAACTTCATAGCTCCCCAGCTAATATCAATGGAATAAATAATTTTATGTTCATTTCCTATTTCTTTTGAGGTGACATCAATCGACTGTTCCCCTCCAATAGAAGCTTCACCGCTTATAAGATCACCAGCATTTCCCTCGTCAGCAGTATCTTTTACTGTTGCCTCCCCCGCATACGCAGTAACCGGCACATTCAGCATCGTTGTTGCAAGTACTGCAACAAGTGCCATTGATAAAAATTTTCTCTTCATACCTGTATTCCTCCTTGAAATATCATTTTTACTTCCATGTTTTACATAGTTCTATAGTACTACTTTTGCATAAATATTGCAATATCATATGTAGCTTTCTCACATTACCAAGGCTGAAGTTTCATGTTCATGGTCGTTGTTCCTGCGCTGTACCAAGACCCGTCTTTATAAGCATATACTTTGACGGTAATGTCTCTCGCCGTATTGTCGAGATTCACGGTCGGAGACAGCTTTTCGATATAAGTTCCCGGCTTTATCACACCACTCTCATACAAAACTTTCTCACTCTTTGCATCGGTAATTTCACAACGTAAAAGTTCTGTATTTTCCGACGCGTTTGTAAAATACACATAGACAGACTGATCCGGTTGCATATACAGATTTGCCGCCATGCTGAAATGATATGCATACTTTGCCGGAACCTCTCCATATAAAAAGCCCGAATCCGGTTGCGGAGTGCCTTCCACCGCATGGCTATCCATTTCCGGCTGGTGAAAACTCTTCTTTTCATGTGTCGCTGCATAAATTATCAATACAGCTGCAAGTACCAGCATCACTGCAATACATGCAATCATGACATACCGCTTCTTTTTTCCCGTCACGGACCGGAGATTTTGTTTTCGTTCCATCACAAACCTCCTAATCAATCAGGTTGATGGTTACCGGCATTTCCGACTGCACCATCGCCCGGTCATTTGTCACAGGATCAAACGGGACAAGCACCACATAACCTTTAATCTCGCCCGATTTCAAATGTATCTTCGAATAGTTGCTCATGGTAAGTTTTTCCAGTGCATAGCCAGGAGACACGGTCCCGGATGCAGCAATGGTAACTCTTCCCTTCTCCGGATCATAATCATCCGCGCTCTCTAACGCACTCTGAAGCTCTTCCGGTCGTCCGGTTCCTCCCATTAACTTTATCGCGTCTTTATCCGAAATCTGCAATTCTACAACAATATTATAATCGTCACTCTCCGGATTCACGAAATTAATCTCACACTCTCCGGTGGAAAGGCTCACGTCCAGCTGTTCCTGAAACTGAAATGACAACGTATGCTTTGCCCCCGCATTCTGCGTATCCGACTCATACGTAACATTTGATTTTGTCTGTCCCGGGTCTGCTGCAATCGGCTGGTACACTGCATTTGCACCGGCACTGTGGAACGGATTTACCACCCAGATGCCAAAAGCAAGCACTGCTGCTGAAGCCGTCATCGCCAGCGGAAGTACAAATAAAGCTTTGCCTGTGACTTTTCCTGCAACATAGCTTTTATAAACCCTGCCGGCATTGACAGCAACCAGGCCTCCTACATTCAACTCCTGTCCCCTTGCATGGATTTCCGTCACAGCTCCACAACAGGAAATTATGCCCTCGTTGGTTGCCACCAACGCACCTATATTACCGGCACCTTTGATCATGCAATCCACACAGAGATTACAAACAGATCCCTTCAAATATCCAAAGAAACCTTTTTGCATCACTTCATCATCACGAATGACAAAATTCCGTATGGTATATCCATTTCCATCAAATAAACCTGCAAATGCATTCATGCGTTTATAACCAATCGGCGTCCACTGCTGCCCCTTTAAATCAATGCTGTTTTCGAGACGGACAATCGCATTGATACTCTTACGATCTCCGGCATTCACTGATTCTGCAAACTGCATCAAATCCTGCATATTTTTGATATGGACTACCTGCTGCCCTTTGATTTCCACCTGCTCCATCCATTTCTCCGGCTGGAATCGTAAGTGAGGTTCCTGCTCAGCATATTCCCATACTTCATTCATATCAAAGCCGAGCTTCTTGCAATTTTCTTTTGCTCGCAACACATCACTGCTAATAATGCAATCTTTTTCTTCGTTTTTTGTGCTTTTTTCCGCAACATAATAGCAGTCTGTAGCCTTACCTTTTCGCGTACCGGCAAAATTTCCACTTAGCTTTTTTGTTTTCTCTTCGCAATAACTTTTGGTAATTCCGCCGTCATTCTTTCCAATGAAACCTCCTGCAACAAACTGACTGCCTGAAAGCTGTGTGGAACAATAACAGTTTTCTATGATTCCTTCCGGTTTATTAACTGCGGCAAATCCACCCATCGTACCTCTGTTCTCTGCCATGTTCACTCCTTACACAATCACGCCTTTTAGCATGAGTAAAATTAATATCATCCCTACCATATTGAAAACACACAGAAACAGTAACGCATACATTATTTTTTCAAGATTTTGCACAGACTTCTGATTAGCAAGGTGATCCATCGATGAATCCAGATTCTTTACCAATTCATCCATAAGCCATTCCGGCTCCTGATTCTGCTCTGTTTTGTTCAAATGTGTTCTGGCTGGCTGTTCCCCAAACGTATTTTGACTTTCTTCTTTTGCTTCCACCGAAATGTCGCCGGCGTATTCTTTCTCTACCGCCGGAAGCAACTGTCCCAGACAGGTATTGCATATAATACCAGTAACCGGATGACCGCATAAAATGCATTTGTGCTCGTAATCGGTTTTCTTCTTTAGTTCCTCAAGCCTTTGAATAAATCGTTTGCCAAAAACAGTTCCTGTGAACAATTTACTTTCTTTTGCATAACCAAGTACGGCATTCAATTCATTGATATCATCCGTCTTCAATTTTGCTGCTGTCTTAACGATTAAAAGAATGGCTTTTTTTTCATCACTTCTCATACATTTCTACCTATATTTCTA
>ERZ1023633.262-NODE-262-length-22774-cov-40.396628_pt1 | contig 22774 bp, 24 predicted proteins | sample MGYA00380333_ERZ1023633 | MGnify/ENA primary metagenome ERZ1023633 (study PRJEB33179, sample SAMN07448972) | human gut metagenome | biome: Human-gut; feature: Human associated habitat; material: Faeces | host: Homo sapiens | place: India: Bhopal | collected...
TTAAAAGCCTGCGTTTCTTCTCATCGGGAATAACAACCAACATTCGATTGGCCGCTTCAATAATTTGGTGATTAGAAACTGTTGTCAGGGTCAAGTTCCTTGCCGCATCGCAAAACTGTTCCGTAGAGATCAGTCCTTCACCTAACTCACCCATGAGTCTCTTTGCCTCTGGGTTAGAGTCTATCAGTTTCTCCATTCCAAGTACCTTGAAAGCATTCATACATCCTAGAGAATTCAACTTCACAAGTACGTTCCCCAAATCGAAAATGATATTTTTGTATTGCATCTTCATTGTTGTTTAATAGAGAGGTTGAGCACTCTTCTGTTAAGTCAACTCCAATCATCTTCTCGTGGGCAAAGATGATTCAGAGAACTGCTTGTAGCTGAAGCTGGCTCATGTCGCATATCGTCTTTAAGGAAATCTGTTATTTCTCAAACTGAAATTGTTCCAGTTTCAAGCCATGCTTCGTCAAAGCCTCTATTTGAGGAACCAACGTGGTAAAGTGAGCAGACTCCATGTGAGTTTTCAGCACCTTAGCGTTCTGCCAAGTCTCACATATCATCATCACGCCATCACGAGTACCACTAACGAAATAGTCATAGGCAATGTTGCCTTCGTCAGCCAATGACTTTTCCACTAACTCCTGACACAGGGCATTAAGTTGCTCCATATCCACTCCTTCTTTCACTTCAAAAAATACATTCAGTCTTATCATGTCTGTAATATTTAAATTTTTACTATCAAAAACTTTCGGTGCAAAAGTACTGAATAATACTGAAAATCATCTATTTTTAAATGATTTTTTAATATCTTTTGCTCCATATAAGCAAAATGCCTAGCGAAAGAGCAACACTATAATAAAGGCAATGATATAGCTGTTGGCATAGAAACAATATTTTATTTGTATAATGGAAAATCGCAAATGCTTTACTTTTCGTAAATTTGCTATATAATTTAGAAAAAAGTTCAGCATTATGCTTAATTTCAAGAAATTCAACAGCGTATGTCAGATACAGCATATACAACATCAACGTCACCACATAGTCGTGCATCCCTGCCATCTTTTCCTGCAACGACTCGGCTGCGTTCTTAGGCTTCTTTTTCTTGAAATCTTACTGATTGCTTATAAGATGCTGATATTCAATATATATTGTGTAGACAGAATGGCGTAAGAAACAAATTAGGAACAATAAAAGCAAGAAACCATAAATTGAAAGCATGAGAATACAAAAATTAACACGGAAAACAATGGCAATTTTCCTATTTTGACATTTTACAAGTGTAGTCTATAAGGAAAAAATGGATCGCTCTTATTTTTTGTACTTCATAAAAGTGGGTATAACACAAAATATAATCTCATAGGAAGTTAAATTAAATAAAGAATTTATGTTTTCTCGTTATATTTCTATATCTTTGCACCAATATATATATGAATATATGGCTAATTTGAATAGGCTAAAAGCTGTGCTTGCGGAGCAAGATAAAACAGGAAAATGGCTTGCAGAACACAATCTTCAATGTGAGGTATATCCTGCTGAATGGAACAAGTATGAACGAGTAGCTGGACCTATCCGTAACAATCAAATGACAGAAGCTGCTGATGCTTTGATAGCATTTTGGGGACGGTAAGAGTTTTGGCACAAAATCAATGATAAATATTGCAAAATCAAAAAGATTGAGGGTTGCAGTAGTTAGAATTTATAAATCAGAATAATATGAAGACATTTCTTGATATAATGAAAATTCTTTTAACCAAAGATGAGAATAGATTGATATTTGCTATATTATGTGCAGATGTAGTTGTTTTATTTTTTATCCGCTGTATCTTTGTATGGATAGTTCTTGTCTTTTGTTGTGCCTACCTTATTTGGGCTCTAATTATTTTTTTGTTTCAACGATATAGAAGTTATAGTGAAAAAAAATATATAAGCGACAAAATGCAAAGAAAGAAGCTGATGATCGTGTCATGCGAAAAAAATTAGCTAAGGACTTATTTCATACGTTGGAGTACTTACCAAAACAATTACTGTGTTATGCAATATTAAAAGGGAAAAAAGTTCTACATTTCAAAATGTTTGGATGTTTAATGATTTTAATGAACTCTATCCTATAGAGATAAATAAAATTGATTCCCTGAGAGTTCCGCATTATCCTCAAATTGAATTTACTAAAATACAAACTAACTATAGACAAACATCTATAATGATTTTGCCAGAGTTAGTTGAACTTATTATGAATGAGATTACTAATAATCGGTACACACTACAAAATGTGGTGAAAAACATTAATAAGTATTATGACATGATTAATGAATAAGTACTAAAATTGAGTTGCCAAAAATGGTTGTGTAAAAAGAACAGTCACTGTACTGCTTACACAACCATTTTTTTATTAACCATAGTACCGTGGTGTTATCGCAATACTTATAATCCCAACAAACACACTAAATCCCAATATGAAGAAGAACCAAAAGAACCACTGTACATAGTACCCAAGGTAACAGCTGTCATATTCCTCACATTGTCGCCTCGCTTTTCCAAAGTCTTATACGATAGAAAGTCCATAAACCCCTCGAAGATGCAGCATCTGTCCTGCCCTCCAACTTGCTGTGAATGTATCAAGGACATGTCTTTCTCACCCAAACAACCTTTATAATATGGGTTACGCAGTTCATAACCATTGGTTTCGGCTGAAGTTCACCTTGAACGATGGCTTTGTCTCCGCATGCAATGGCGACAGATAATAAGATGTGGACTTGCTGCATCGTTTGGGCTGATGTCCCAATGCGCTCAGATAGTCCGTGAGTTTGATTTCCTTTGCTTGTTGTATGTTCATCTTTCATTCATTTTTTGTTCATTCGTGCGCTTATTACATATACACCAGAGTGAATGAACGGTTTTGTGAAGTCATTTTCTCGTATATAGCAGATATTAAAAACAAGAATAGACTTAAGAGTCCCCTCGACAGAAAGAGCCTGCCGAGGGAAAGCGTTGGTGAAAATATCGTGGTTTGAACTGGAGCGTAGTGACCAACGATATGGGAAACTGCACTATGATGGCAGGAAATCCTGCCAAAATCATTAAAAGGCTATGCCGATAACGAGTTCTCTACCCAACGCTGTGTTCATCAATCCTTCTCTATAACAACAAGTTCTCTGGGGAGGTTGATAATTTTCAACCTCTCAAACCAAAGCTTGGTTGAAGTGCTTTGATGACGCTTGATGTGACTATTGATAATGTAATAGTCTGCTTGATATTCATCCATCAAGTCAGAGAATGCTGCTTTGATTCGAGAGCACTTCTCATTGATAGCATTGTCCAGGGGATTGGTCAGACGATTCACGGTCTCCACCATTTTGTCAGGGCCTACCCTATTTCCCACCTCATTATATATTGCGAGCAATTCCTCACGGTAATCTATCAAGTTCTTAAACTCGATACCTTCTGGATGATTCAAAAAAAGCATATATAGAGACTTGTGAATAGGGCTAAGCATCACTTCCTTGTTTCCATAGTTAGGTAAAATGAAACGAAAGTCCTTGGTAATGACCAAGGGACTGAGCGTTGCCCTTGCCGCCTCGATGCGAAGTTGCTCAAGAACAGGCACACTGATAGCCTTAAGCAAAAGGTCTGTCCTGCCCTCTGCCAAAAGATCGGTGGAAAGCAACTTCACTTGTGTTGCTTTCTCCTCTGCGGTCATATTTCTTGCCTCTTCTTGCTTCATGGTGCAAAAATACAAAAAGAATGGGAAAAATAATTTCACTCATTCCAAAAAATATCTTTTGCAAGGCTTGCGGACAAGAAAAACTTGCAATATTAATTTCTTTTATATATCTTTGCCCAAAAATTAAAAAATGATATGCAATGAAAGAAGAATGGACTCCCATAGATTTCGGACAGACTGAGGATACCACCAAGAACATCATCAAGGTCATTGGTGTTGGCGGTGGTGGCTGCAATGCTGTCAAGAACATGTACGCTGAGGGTATTGTCAATGTGAGCTTTGCCGTCTGCAACACGGATAGCCAGTCGCTGTCCAAGTCGCCTGTGCCAGTAAAGATTATGCTGGGCAAGAGTGGCTTGGGAGCTGGTGCCAATCCAGAGGTGGGTAGAAGCGAGGCACAGAATACTCAGGAAGACATCAAACGGCTCTTGAATGACGGCACCAAGATGGTTTTCGTCACGGCGGGTATGGGTGGTGGCACTGGAACTGGTGCTGCACCAGTTATCGCGGGTATAGCCAAGGGGATGGGCATTCTAACGGTAGGCATCATCACCATTCCTTTCTACTTTGAAAAAAGGAAAAAAATCGTAAAGGCTCTTCAAGGTGTGGAAGAGATGCGCAAGAACGTGGATGCTTTACTCATCGTCAACAACGAACGTCTTTGTGATGTATATGCAGACTCAGAAATTACCGTAAAGGATGCTTTCAAACTGGCAGACAAGGTATTGAGTGATGCCACTAAAAGTATCTCGGAGCTAATTACTGTAGAGGGAACCATCAATCTTGACTTCCGTGACATCGAGACTACCATCAAAAGCGGTGGTGGAGCTATCATGGCCATGGGCAGAGCCAGTGGTGAAAGCAGAGTTCAGAATGCCATCAAGAATGCCTTGGATTCTCCCCTACTCTATGGCAGCGACATCGGCAATGCCCAGCGCATCCTCTTCAATATTTACACTTCCAGCAAGCACCCTATCTTTGTTAGAGAAATGCGAGAGATTGATGCTTTCTTTGATGAACTCAACCCGGATATTAAGGTAATTTGGGGCCTTTCTGACGACGATAGTCTGGATGAAGATGCCAAAGTTACCATCCTGGCAACCGGTCTGAACAATGAGATAGCGGAAGAAGTACCGGAAAACTCCACTATATCCAAGGATGAGGAAGATTACCAAAGAATCATAGACAAACTCTATCATCCAATAAGAGACAGTTTCAAAGCACGAAAAGATAAAACTATTCAGAAAGAAAATATAGATAACAATCATTTGGACAATACTAAGAAAGAGTCTAAAGATGAAGATTTTAAGGCTGAAGCTGTTGAAGAAATGACTAAGGTTTCAATAAAAGACAATTCACACCCAACAAATGTCTCTGAAGAAACTTCTGAAAAACCATCAGAAACAAAGCCAAAACCATTAACTATGAAAGGGAGAATCAAAAATGGTCTTATAAAAATAGCAAAAGACTTGGAAATCATCACATATGATGAAGAAAACTACAAATAGCTTCCCCCCTTCTTAAATGATATATCTGCAGTTATCTCTCTACCTTTAAGGTGTGAGTTAACTGCAGAATCAAAAACATTCCATCAGTCAATGGCTATGCCAATCGTTAAGAAAGAAATATCAGAAATTGCTTCCAAATGATGTTTACTTCCTGCTTTAACCAAGACATACGTATCCTTAGTAAATGGTATTTCCGAACCATCTACCCACAAAGTACCCTCACCAGAAAAACAAAGATAGTGTTCGTCCATTGTAAGATGTACATGATCCTCAACCACCTCCCCAGATAGAAGCTGCGTTTTAGCTATCTGAGTGACTGCTGAAGCGGTTTCATCATTGGCAAGTAATACTTGCTTCAGGCCTATTTGATGAGTCGTGGGAACAGGTACAATTTTCTGTAAATCTTTAATTACATATGCCATTTTTTTTATTCTAAATCAAAGATATTTATAATCAACTGATAATCAGTTAGTTAAAAGTTACATAGACATATATACATATAAACTCATTAATACGTTTACACTATTACACGTTTACGCATTTATTCAAAATCAAAATAAAAGGAGAGTATTAAATACCCTCCCTATTTTTAGAATAATCCTTTTTTCTGTATTGCATTTTTTATCTCAGCCAATTCACTGGCATTTTTCTCAATAAAAGTTCTAAGAGCTGCACACAGAACCGTACGGATAGAAAATCTTGGGTCATAATCCTTCAGGATGGAAAATGAATCTACTAATTCATCATTAAGCCATACAGCTCTTCCTCGCCCCGGTTGACCTGCATAATAATCAACATACTTATTGAAAATGTCCATTTCTGAATCTTTTTCACCTATTTCAATGGATCTTTCAGATAACTTTGTGGACTTCCTATATTTACCATATTGGGACTCCCCTACTTCCACGTCTGGTTGTTTTTTAACAGAAGAAGCAGCAACATGCGCAGAGACAGGCTCTTCTTTAGCAACCTCAGGGGTTTGTACTTGTTGGTCATTCTTATTTTCCTTACCTACGGTCTTTTGACCATGCATATTCTGAACCATGCCCTCCAAATCAGGAGAAAGACCAATCAACTGATCAGCAGGAATCTGTTTATTACGAATCATAAGCTTTACTTGGATTTAGGATAGATAATTTTATTAATTGCTTTAAAAGTTGGCTCAACTGCCTTTTTCTGAGAAGGCAGCAATTGAAGTGTATTGTAACGTTGAATATCTGCCAAGGCACGAATACTCTTAACTATCTTACCAAAACCGGCCAAGAGAGAATCTGTAGCCGACCAGGTAGAAAGTTCAGCCTTAGTTCCAATTCTGGTATCAATTCTGTTTGGAACAAGAATAATCTCTGGATTCATATCCTCATATGTGGCTTGAAGCATATTGATTACCTTCAAAAAAGTGGAAGTAGAACCAATACATCCCTTTTCATATTGATAAGGGGTTACAATGACATCGGCACCAACAAAAATTGGAACCAAACCCTCTTGGGCAATATTACCAGGAGCATCAATCAATACGGTACCAGGAATTTCTTTAGCCTTTTGAATCATTTTAGCCACATCCTTTGGATCCTTAATACTAAATGCCTGAACAGAGTAAGGTATTACATCATCCTCCTCCATCAGATTATTCTCATCAAACTGACGAGTTTGAAAGATGGTCTGCTGCATATCACAATCTATAACACAAAGAGGATAACCCTGCTCATGTAAATAGTTTGCATATAAAATACAAAGAGTAGTTTTACCCACACCACCCTTTTGGTTTGCGAATACTATTATTTTATTTTGATTCTTCATACTTGTATGACATTTTTAATATGGCACAAAGATAAGCATAAAAATCTAAAGAACATCAAAGAAAGCTGAAAATAGATAGATTTTTATACTTATTTAATAAAAACATAGATATATAGACACATTTACAGCATTATATATCGATACATTTATGCGTTTACTTGTTTATACATTTATTTTTAAACGCCATTTTTTAAGCAAAATAGTGTTATTCATCTGTATTTCAACACATTTCACAATCAGAAGAAAACATTCAAATTACAAATATTACACGTTAACGTATTGACGTTTTTACATGTTTATCTAGAGAATTTATTTCAAAAAGCATTGATTTTAAATAGAAATAATAGATACATTAACGTATTTATCCGTATATGTATTTATTTATAAATATATCTATCCGTAAATGTATTTACCCAGATCTTCACAGAACACTCCCCTACCCTAGAATTTAGGAACCACAGATTATACAGCAAAAAGTTATGCATTATCATCGACCACAAAAATAACGAGACCTTTATCCTTACCTGTAATTCGTGATACAGTATACAATAAGTACGTAGAATAGAAAAAAACAACAGCTTACAACAACGGATAAAGTAGTTCTAAGAATATAAAGGTATACCATTATCCTCTGGCGCTTATTAGCATACTTATAATTCGGAACTAATCAAAGAAAAAAAATCATTCCGGAAAAAACGACATAATTAAACACAAGACCAGAAGCACAAATCAGGTTAACGCATATAGCTATATACATATTTACATGTTTACTTATCAACATTTTAAGCAATTTACTTCAAAAAAAACAAATAGACAAAACGCTCAGAAAAAGAAATGATTCTCAAGACAATTTCAGAATTTATACAAAAGAAGATAAATAACACACGTTTACTTATTACTAAATTGACGGATATACATGTTTACACATCCATAAGTTGATACGTATATTAATTAATATATTAACGCTTTGATGACATCGATACATAGACTCGTAAAAAAGTATAGACTTACAGATTAAGGCAGGTGAATTGAGATTGATCTACTATAAATTCAAGTTGCTGCAAGAAACCATATAAAAAAAAGCATAAACGTATTTACACGTTGATTTATATATACATGGACGTATTTATTTATTAATGTTATAACACGTATACATATTATCATATATACTTAACTAAAACCATTTTTATTGGTAAACTTATTAATGCCTAACATTCTCTTTGAGCGAATCAAAGCAAACTATGAAGCCAACAAAAAAAACGCAAATTTAAGATAAACCCAAAAGTTATATACCAGTTAAACAAAATCACCACAAAAGGTAGTGGGGGAGCATTTACTTATAAACACATTTACACATCTACATATAAATATCACATTAAAAGTAAAACATATATGGATTTATATATTGACGTGTAAATGTGTTAACAATTTAGAGATAAATTCCGATAAATCATTAAGAAACAGACATCTATAAGCAATAGACACATTTATGTATCAACGTGTAAATGTTTAAAAGCCAGAAAAAAGAGATAAAAACCAAGATAATGAGCAAATAAATGAAAAAAAATACAATTGACGTATTTACGTATAAACGTATAGATATATAAATCTATAAACAGATAACTGTTACAGGTCATAGATGAATGACGAAAAAGCAAAAAGAAAGATCACTACTAATAAAAAAAGCAAAAATAACCATCTAAAAGACACAACACATAATTTTTTTGCCTTAAGGGAGACTTTGAAGAAAAATGGTACAAATCCACCTCAAAACAATAAAAAGAGCACAGAACGCAAATAAAAGCACAAGAACAGCATTTTTTTACGTTGATATTACAATTAGAGCAGTAATCTATTCTTTTTAAAAAGCATTTTTATTATCAAACCTAAATTCTAGAATCATTAAAAATAAAATTAAACTCTCAGAAGCTTCATAACAAAAAGCACAATAAAGCATTTATACGCTTACGTATTTACGCACATACGTGTTTACTTGTTTACCTGTTAACTTATTAACGTATAAATACATTAATAAAATAACTCATGAAAATAAACGAAGATTCAAGTAAGCGAAACCTAATACTATGAACAAAAAAGACGAAGTATCATGATAAAATAATGCAGAACATACTAAGTTTCATATGGAGTAGGAGGTAGATCGTCTCATAAAGCCAGATGATACAACCGTAATCAATAAACTTATAGACATATTAACGCGTTTACTTGTTGATACATAAACTTATAAATCATCGGAAGAAAAAAAACAGAATTCAGGATTCCTCAGATCAAAGAACATACATAACAAACAGCAATGAACACATTTACACATTTACCTGTTGACGCTTTAACATATTAACGTATTAATTTAAAAAACATTTTTTCATAAGAAAATGAAATTTTAAGAGGAAAAATGAAAAAATCAAAATAAAAACATAAGTTTTTAATTGCACCTTTTGGATTTACAAAAAAAACATGTATCTTTGTAAGCGATTTAATTTTAAACCTATCTAGCACACGATTCTGTTTGTATAATTGGTCTTAAATGGCTATATACCAGCCTATGAAGCATCTGGCAAGACAGAATCGTATTGACTAGAGAACTTAACAAAAGGAGTAACAATATGCCAGAAAATAAAAAAAATGAAATACAAAATTCAAGCGTGGGAGAGATTTGGATAAATACCCCATTCTCATTCACAAAAATAGACAAGCAATATACCCTTGCTCAACAACACGTTCTATTTTGCGTAAGTTCGCATTTACAGGAATACGTTACAAGATATTTCAATGAAAAGCGAGAAAAAGGAAATTTACGCTCAGACTACATGTTTGAGGTGGACAAAGAACATGTGGCTATGAATGTGCCTAGGATAAGGATCAAATTAAGCGAATTAGGGATAGAATCAAGCCATTACAAAGATGCACGTAAAACATTGAAAGATCTATTGGACTTCAGTGTAAGAATAAAGATTGACGGAAAAGCAGTAATTCAGCACGTCTTTTCAAACATCACTGAGGACATCGTAACCAATGGATACACAAAAGATGGCGTTTCCTATGACAGGTCTAAAGGTGAAGTAGAATTGAAGATTGACCCAGTTGTGGCAAAATACGCATTTGACATGAGCCAGGGTTTTATTCACCATATGGCCTTAATTGCTCGTTATGCTAGCAGACTGAACACGCCAAGAGTTTATCTCTTTCTTCTGCGGCAGATGGGAATCAACAATAAAATGACGATAAAGATACCTTTCATGCAATTAAAGGAATATTTGGGAATGGCTAAAATTGCAGAAGACGGGACTGTAGAAGAAGAACAATACCCAAAATTCTCTCAATTTAAGAAACAGGTACTTGACGCTGTTCAAAAAGATTTTGCAAAATTGAGCAAGGAAGACAAAATTGATATCATATTCACAGATTGTACTCCAGTTTACAAAAGAGGAAAATCTCGGGGAAATCCAGAAGAACTGATATTCAAAATTAAGAGAACTGCACTGGGTAAAGCTCACATCAATGGAAAAACCATGGAAAAGAGGGACTCAACACCATCGAAGAAATCGAAGCAGCCTGAAATGGGTGACTTATTTGCCCATGTTGCTCAATCAGAAGATCAAAAAATTAAAATAGAGCAGGGTGGGGAAGACAAATGGAAAGAATTCCTCTCGATGGTAATAGATCCTGCTCAACAAGCACTTTTAAAAAGAATAGAATTCCTGGGCATGAAGAATCAGAGATTCTGTGTGAGAGCAACAGAGGAAGACTTTGATTTATTAAAGAAACTGGGAGTAGAAAAAGTAGCTCAGCAATATTTCAACTGTGTAGGTTCATACTCACCTACTTTTTATGCAGGTTAAATACGAATATAGCCGTAGATTATACCAGATAATCTATGGCTATATTTTTTATTTTTAAAACCAAAAATCAAAGCAAATATCTACGAATCTGTTTACCTCAAAAATGCTATCTTGTTGATATTCAATATGTTAACTTAATATTTATAGTTTTCAACAAAGCTTTTTGAAAAAAATGTATTTCACATAAAAAATTGCTATACATCTGATTATCAGTAACTTACTACTCATGTGGTAAACGAATTCGTAGATATCAAAGATTACTTTTCATTATATTCTTGTATAAAACTACGAAACCATGTACCTAAAAATCTATAAATACCTGAGTTCTTGGACTTAAACTATTTAAGAAAAGCCAGCAAAAAAAATAAAAAATATTCATAATATTCATGATTTAAACTCGTAACTATCTGATTTTCTGTTATTTACAAAACATAAAGTACATAGTTTCGTAGATAATAGACCGTGGCAAAATAGTTTCATGCTTGACTAGAAAATAAACAGAAAGCAATTATAATAATCTTTTTAAAAAAAGTTCAAATATCTACGAAATCATTTACCATATATATGCTAACTTGTTGTATATCAACTACTTAGAATATTAAATACTTAAAGTAAATTTCTTTTAAAAATTAGAATTAGATAGATTATTAATATTATAGACATTCTAATTGCTTGGTAATCAGATAGTTTGCTCGTTCTTTGTACATGGTTTCGTAGATATAGGTACATAGTTTCGTAGATGTAGGTAAACAGTTTCGTAGTTTTAGGTACATAGTTTCGTAGTTTAAAGTAAACAGTTTCGTAGATGAAGCAATTTTAGTTATAACAAAATTAGAAACTTTCATCATAGAGTAGGGGATTAAGAATGTATTTTCTGTTGTGAGTCTTTTATCGTGGATCCGCACTCAGATGAATCCATTGTCTTTTACCTAATGCGGGCGTTTGGTTACTTAGCTTCAAGACATTATAATCAAGATGGTGCGTATAGCTTGTACTATTTCTGGTCTAGTTTCCAATACCAATTGCATCTGCGGTTGGTTATATGCTCATACCGCCAGTTCAATTCCTTACGGATCAGCCCTCTATGAGGTTAAAAAGGGAGAGCTTATGATACTTCTTCTGGGTGGTAGAATGATAGTCTTTTGGAAGCAGGGTATGGCATTACTCATCGTCATATACATCATTGCACTACACCAAGGCTATACCTATGAAAGCATCATTCCTTAGACATATCTTTACCTTGGTAATTAGTTTCTGTTGTCGGACAAGAAAGAGGTGTATTTGGATTCTTAACAAACTCGATTTTTCTCATTAGAATTATATTGCATCAGGGCAAATAGCTTTTGGTCAATTCCTTTTATGTCATTTTTACCATCCCAAAAAGAAGAAAAAACTACGAAAGTGTTTACTTTAATTGGTTTAAATGGTTGATTATTAGGGTATTAGCGTATATTTTTATTGCAAAAACACATCGTTTTTAGGAGTATTTAAAGTAAACTTGTTGTTTACAACTAATACATAACGTATTGATTTACAGGAATTTAGAGTATTTAAGGTAAACGGATAAGAAATACAAGGTAAAATTCTATAATGAGCATATTTGATATCTACGAAATCATTTACCTGCTTTTTGTATCTGCTTGAAATAGTGTGAGTTACAGAGTAACTAAAAAAAACAATAAAATCTCTATGGTTAAAGTAAAACATAGAAAAAAATAGTGTAATGCGTTATATTTCAGATGTTTATAAAAACAAAGTAAATAGTTTCGTATATATATATTGTTTTTATCACGTATTGTTTTAAGGGCTCTTCTTATATTTGCAATCTATGCAAATGATTAGAATGAATACAATAGCCTTTGAACTTAAAGACTCATCCTTTCAATTCTTATCTACGAAACTATTTACCTTAAAATCTATAAGTAATTGATAATCAGACGATTATTTTGTTTCTTTAGTGAATAAAAATTATTTTTAAAGATTTAGATTACATCATTATATATATTTACATTTTGTCTAAGATATTGATATACAGATAGTTATGAGTTTTAAGGTAAACACTTTCGTAGATATAGGTAAATGATTTCGTAGATGTAGGTACATAGTTTCGTAGTTTAAAGTAAACAGTTTCGTAGATAGAGGGCTTTGGTTTGCTATAAGAATTGTTGAGTCTAGAACTAAAGTTTTTCCTATCTTTATATCCTCATCATTTTTTATAGATGCTAATTATCATCTCATGGCTTTTTAACGTGCAAAATTATAATAGTGAAGACAGATACCAAACACCAATTCTTTATAAGTAGAGAATCTTTTTCAGCAGTCTTCCTGAATCATAGATTAAGGTATTCTAAAAATGATTCTCTGCTGATTGTTTGGTTTTCTGTCTTTTGTCCCTAATATATTAAAAGCACGTAAAAAGGCTATGTGATGATGGTTATGCCGGAATGAAAAAAAACTCGGATTTCAGATAAGATAAGTTCTAAAAAGGCTGTGAATCCAAAAATCCAGAATGATATTAATGTTAAACATTTAAATTGAAAAGAACATGAAAGAGAAAATTCAAATCATGATTCCTACGTGGAATATTGAAGCTATGACAGGTTACAGACCATGCACTACATTTTGGCAAGATTTCTCTATTGCTGATGTATTTGGTAAGGAAGCCGTAATGGATACTTTTCAGCGAGCATTTGAAGAGTGGAAAAACAATTATGTTTTCATTACGGAGCTTGTAATGGTTCTCAATCACAAAATTGCTCAGTGGTATGAAAAAAATGTCGAACTAGCTAAACTCTATAACAGATATTATCATGCCGTAGCTTGTTACGCAGAGAACAACCTCAAGGGAGATAAGTTAGAATATTACTATCGGATTACTGATTAAAGGAAAAAAAGGTGTACCATACTCAATATGTGGCACACCTTTTTTCCTTATTTTTAGATTATTCTTTTAAAAAATGACCAGAGTAGCAGGATGACGGTATATCATTTCATTTTGCAGTCCGGTAAAACTGCTAAGCAGCGTTTTCCTTCTACTGTTTTGAGGATGCATCCTATTGTTTTTCTTCCTATGTTGCGTAAGATAGGAACTTTATTGATAGCTATCACTTCCACATAGTGTACTCCCGAATTAGGTACGTCCATTGGCAAGGTACCATCGCCCTGCATTTTGGATTGACCGAATCTTTCTACGTCATCGAAACGTACATAACGATTATTCTTGCCATCTATGAAACCTACACAGACAGAGTCGGCATTGGTGGCGATGGATGCGAATATCAGTTTTTCGTCGGCATTGCGCTTAAACACTCTGCCTCTTTCTCGCTGCAAGAGTTCTTCTACCGATACCTTGCACACCCTTCCGCTTTCGTAAACAAGAATCAGCCATCCTTCTTCTTCATCTTCATGTACAGCTAATTTCAGGCGGTAGTCTTGCCAGTCATCTTCATCGAGTACCTTGTATTCGTCGGTTCCCATTAGGCAGATGACGGCCGTTGATGGTCTCCAACCTTCCTCGTATTCGTGGAGGGCATTGTTGCGTATGCGTGAAGTCTGGATGAAATCAGTTACAGGTGCAGATTCCACAGGTTTTACGATTTCCTTTTCCGGTACAGTTTCTGGTATGAGGGAATCGGTTTTCGTATCCTCTATATGAGGCGCAAGCTCTTGGGCTCTTTGCTGGCGGATGGCAAGGAACTTGTCACGATAGTTGTCGTTTACCTTTCGGGCCGATGTTCCCATGCGTTCAAAATACTCGTTGCCTACTGCTATTGGGGTAGGGCATGGGGCAACATCGATGATGAGCACTGCATTCTTCACGTCTTCATCGAAATGAGTATGGATGAGTGAGCACCCGTTTGCCCCAGATAATAGACAATCTGATTATTTACATATACCTCATACTTATCGCGAGATCCTTTAAAGAGTTGATTCTTCAGATCCTCCTCCAATCCCATCTCATACCCAATGTCTGATACTCCCAAATACAGGTGTCCACCATCGGCATTGAGGAAAGCACACAATTCCTGCATGATCTTTTTAGTCTGAGCCTGAACATCTACCCGCATGGAATTCTCCGGATAGATGATAGAGGTTTTAAACTCGGTATGGAAATCTTCCTTTCCATAGTTTTTCTTATTGGAGGACGATTTCTGGAGTTTGAGAAGCGCTCTGATTTTATCCAAGATATCAACAGCTTGTGACAATAGTCCCGACTTTTTGACGAAATTATGAGAGAGAACGAGCGAGGCGAGTTGCTGCAGTTGCGGATCTTCATTGCAACAGCTCCACCGGTAAAGTTCTTCATAATGGTCTTCACAGTCGAGACAGCCGATGATGCGCAGTTGCATGAAATCGTGTCGCAGGATGGCATTTCTATCGAAGAGTTCCGGGTCTGTATCAGCGATATGCTGTATTTTGCTTGTATCCACTTTGTCTAATACGGCAAAATCGTTGAGAATCTCCAAGAGGGCCAATCGGCTGTCATAGTAGCTGATCCGCTCTTTGTTTTCCAGGATAATGGCCATCAGCCGGCAGAAATTCAGATAATTGTATGCCTTGAGATTGTCTTCTTCCAGGGTAGCTTTGGCTTCAATGATGCACATTAATTCACTCACATAGACGGGCTCAAGCGGGTGGGATGCTGCCCATTCATCTTTTTCTGCCAGCGGGTTGTATATTTCTTTTTTGCTATACCCCAGCATCAGCTGGTGAAAGGCTTCTGCTGCATTAAATCGGCTTTCAGGAGCCTCACGCACATAGGTGGCGTTCAAATAGCCATTTGTGCCTTTCGAGATATTTTCCACTTCTACGATCATTCCCTTTCTCAATTCCTCTACAGTCATGTCCTGCGCAGGAGAGACAGAAACGGACAGACCTTCACTGCTGATGGCTGGTACTCGCCCGATATCGGCTCCACGATTATTGAGCAGGCAGGTGAGTCTGGAGTTATAGAAAATATCATTCACGCGCACCTCTTCTTCATAATCTTCAATCATTTCGCTCAAGGCAAACACGTATGTTCCATCTGGATTTATGTCTTTTACATAGGCTCTGAGCACGAGTGGCTTGTCGAGATATTGGAAGGATTTAATGCTTACTTCGCCGGGATAGTATGGTACCACATCTTCCAGTACATTCAGAGTGCCTGTGCATTCATATCCCTCCTCAATAACTTGGCATTCGAACATGAGCTGTCCGGCTAATTGCTTAGTTATAATGATGCTTGTTTCGTCGTCTATATCGAGTTTTCTTCTCTTATTACTGCCGGATTTTCGCTTATTGGAAAAGAGTGATTGGTTGATATACATCCATAGTTGCTTGTAGTGCTCGATGGTAGTACCCACTTTTCCTCTCAGGTTTACTGGCGGTTTCTCGTCCAGATGAATGCTGAGTCCGTGCCACAATCCCATTCTTGAAGGGAAAGGCAGATAGAGATTCTCTTTGTTGAGATTCTTCGGTTGTATGGCAATGGTTTGTTCATTGACAGTGAGAATGGTCTGTTCTCCTTCGAACTTAGCGGATTCGAAATTTTCTACCGGTTCATTGTTTTCCTGCGAGCAGAGCATATTGGCGATGATGAATGCATCATCACAATTGAAGGGTAGGGTAGCATCAAATTCTGTTGCCGTGAAAAGTGATCGGAATGCTTTTTGCAGTGTTTTGTTAGGATCGCTCACGTTCATCAGAGATACCAGTCGGTACAGGAGTGCCTGGATGAGTTGAGAATCATATATCTTATGAGTAGAATGGTTACTGAGCATCAGTTCAGTCACCAATACCTGAATCATAGTCTCCTTTGTGGCAGGATCGCTGGTAAGTTTGTCGGTCTGCGCATAAGTAAAATCCACGTAACTTTGTAGCAGTTTGAGCCATTGCATCTGGAATGGTGTACGTGTCCAGAGATATACTTCCTGCTTACGGAGTGTGGAAAGGATTTTGCCTATCTGTTTTTCCATGATAGAGACATCAAGCATGAAAATACACTGCATGATGCAGAATTGCTTTCTTGGTTGGTAGATGTAGGCACAGTCAGCGAGTGTAGAGAGGATATGCTCGATGGTATCTTCTGCTTTTCCTTCCTTAAGAATTTGGATGGCCTGGATATAATAAGACAGCAGCTCGATAACATCTGTAAATCTTTGCTCTAATAATATGCGTTCTGCTTCTTTGCACCGGGGCAGTAGTAAGTTACTCTGCAGGGTACAGAGACAATGATAGCGTATGTTTTGGAGTAAAGCTTGAAGTTGGTTCTGGGAAATATTTTGGGAGATATTTGAAATCCAGCGATGACATTCCACATCGAACATATCAGATGGAGTATCACCCAACATCAGTTTTCTGAAATTCTCTGTATTCCAGCTGGCAATATCTGTTCCTTCTTGTTTTTTATCGTTTTCTGAATTTGTGTCTGATTCATCAGTTTCTTCCTTTTTCTGCGTATCTTCTTGCAGAATTTTCTGGTGGATGGCTTCAAATATTTCCTGCAGATCATTTTCTGAGAGCGAGAATTCTGATTTCTCAGCTCCCAGCACTTCAACGAGTTTTACCTCCATATAGTTTTGTCTGAACTTCATAATCCTGCATCTTACTCTTGGTGTAAGAGCGGCATTGATATTAGTTTCACGGTCCATCATTGCCGTTAAACCATATTGATCTTCCAACTGGTATTTGTCGGTAAGAGTCAGTTTGATTTTAAAATCCACTTCCTCATTTTCATGATAATAGCTTCTCATGAGGAGGTCGATATTTTGCGAGATAAAGATTTTTCCACTTGACGTTGTCAGCAGCTTGCAGTCAAGAAAATCGGGTAGGGGTAGCCTCCTTTGAAATGCAAGTTGGGCTATCTTATAAATTTTACCTTCCCATTCGATGATAAACTTGTGCCCCTCATCATCAGCGCGCAAGACTTTTGCTTTGATGTATTTATAATTATCCATTTTATATAATAATTTTAATTCGTTTTCAATTACTGCGCTAAATTACTAAAAAAATCTGATATGTATTAAAAATGAGCGAAAAAATCATTTTTCTTCTATTGTAATATGTTATATAGTTCCAATGGCGACGGTATGAGTGGACAGAAAAAGGAAGTAGGAGGATAATAAAAATAGTTTTCCTTCTACTTCCTTTCATGTTTATGATTTTACGTATTTCTTGTGTACTTTAGAACGGCAAAGAGCCATCAGATCCGATAGGAGGTGGTGGAACCTGATTTCCTCCATTCATACGTGAACCAATGATTTCCCCACCGCCATCAGCTGCTGCCGGTGATGAAGTTGCTGCCTCAGTAGGATCCTGGAAACGGGTAAACTCGCCACGGAAGTTGAGCAACACGTCACCCGTAGAACCCTTACGGTGCTTGGCGATAATGATCTGTGCCATACCATGAAGGTCGTTTCCCTTTTCATCCTGATAGATGTGATAATACTCCGGGCGGTGTACGAAGAGTACCATATCGGCATCCTGCTCGATGGCTCCAGACTCACGGAGGTCACTCAGCTGTGGGCGTTTTCCTTCAAGTCCCTCACGGTTTTCTACGTTACGGCTCAACTGAGACAAAGCCAAGACAGGAATATCCAGCTCTTTGGCAAGTCCCTTGAGAGAACGGGAAATGGTAGAGACCTCCTCCTGTCGGCTGCCGAATTTCATACCGTTGGCATTCATCAGCTGCAGGTAGTCGATCATGATAATCTTGACACCTTTTTCGCGCACCAGTCGGCGGGCCTTGGTTCTCAATTCAAACACAGAGAGGCCCGGTGTATCGTCCACATAGATAGGAGCATCGGTCAATCTGCCGATTCTCTTGTCCAGTCGTTCCCAGTCAGAAGGGTCCAGCTGACCATTCAGAATCTTACGTCCAGAGACCTCACATACATTACTGATAAGACGGTTGACCAGCTGGACGTTGTTCATTTCAAGAGAGAAGAAGCCGATAGGAACCCCATAGTCTACAGCCACATTCTTGGCAATACTCAGCGCAAAGGAAGTTTTACCCATGGCAGGACGTCCTGCGATAATCACCAGATCGGAGGCCTGCCATCCGGAAGTGATCTCATCCATTCCTACATAACCGGTAGGAATACCGGTAAGACCTCCCTTGTTGCTGGCAGCTCGCTGCAGAATTTCCACAGCATTCTTTACCACAGGAGCCACCTGCGTAAAGTCTTGCTTCATGTTGTTCTGCGAAATCTGGAACAAGGATCCTTCCGCCTGCTGCATCAGTTCATCCACATCCACGCTGCTGTCATAGGCTTTCGTTTCTATGTCACCAGCAAAATGGATCAGCTGTCGCTGCATATATTTCTCCGCCAGGATACGGGCATGAGACTCCACATGGGCAGCAGAAGCCACCTGTGAAGAAATCTCCATCAGATAGTCCACACCACCCACTTTGTCAATCTCGCCCATCTTGGAGAGTTCATCATTCAGCGTCATAATATCCACAGGACGTTCGTCCATGTTCATATTACGGATAGCCTCGTATATCTTCTGATGGCGAGGTTCGTAGAAAGTTTCGGGTTTGAGCAGCTCCGATACCACAGAAAAGGCATCAGAGTCAACCATCAAAGCACCGAGCACCACCTTCTCGATTTCTACAGCCTGCGGCTGAACATGTGCGAAATTCGGATCAATCGGGGGAGCTCCTTTTTTTCCATTATTTCTTTGTCTATTATCTGTCATAATGACTTCGCTTTCTTATTTACTCATTGTTTATTACTTTAATAAGCAAGTGCAAAGTTACTAAAAGTTTTTGTATTGTAGGAAGTGTTTTCTTACTTTAACCAAACAGCCAATCGCACAGTTTATTCATTGAAGATTTACTTTTTATTCTTTCGTAGTCAGTCAGATCTATAGTAGGCGTAATATGGAAATCATTGCTCTCATTAAGTTTGTCAGCCATATCCATGAAAATCTTATCATGGTTGGCTGTATTTAAATGATAGACTGCTGACAAGTAGTAATGAAGCATTTCATGTATCAAGATACTGAGCAGCTGATACATGGTGTATCTGTATCTCCCGCTGATTTCTATGACAATGGAATTGTCATTCTGCCCTATATACTCATATCTGAAGTTACCAATTATTGTCTTGGAGTTGTTGATTATGAATGTTGGAGTCTCAAGTGAGAAATCAAACAATTGCATATTGTATAGATTGAAGAGATTCTCCAATATATTTGCATTAGGCGTTATTCTTTCTTCCATATTTTTTAGAAAATTGCAATAAAGTCAACCAGCAGCTTCCAAAGTATGCTGCACAGTTCGAAAAAGTCTTCATTACTTACTCCTAAAATAGGTACGAAGAATATATACGCACCAATAAACATGCTGATTGGAGTTACAATTATCATTGCAAGTATATTCAACGGTGTCATCTCCCATTCTCCGTATGAACCGTCTGACATTGGAAAAAATGTTCTCATCTGTTCTTCTATTTTTGGGTTTCTAAAACAGTTTTCCTTTCATAGCAGCTTTTAAAAGCTCTGCCCCTGATAGCTCTTCATCATTGTCAGCTTCCAGTTGGTCAATGTTCACTTTATATTGCTGAGGATAGCGTTTGAATTCCTCGGCCATACGCATGATTCCCTGATAGCAGCAGTAAGCAGGTGTATTGGACCATTTAGCAGACATGGATGGTATTGCAGGATCAAACTTTTCATCTATTACTGTAATGCCGAACATCTCTTTAATGACCTCTTTAGTGAGATTGATGAAGTAGGGGATACGTATCACCTTGAACCCTTCGCCTTCATAGATGGCCTGGTTCTTACGGTCTTTTCTGATGTTCGCTGGATTTGTATAGTGCTGGAGTCCGTCAAACTCTATGATGATCTTTTCTTCTTCACATAGGTAGTCCGGACGGATTCGGTAGCTCTTTCCGCTGCGTTTTCCGAATGGTTTATCGTGAATCCAGGTTTTACCGGGATACAGGGTAGGTAAATATTCATCCAGTCCAATGAAATTGCATTCCGGATTCTTCTTTGCGGCATTTTCTGCCATCTCTCTGGTTTCTCTGATGTATGTACCTTTCGGATTTTTTTGAAGTTTATCATTCATAATAATAACTTTTTTATTTCGGTTGCAAAGTTACTGCTTTTTTCTTTGAGAATAAAATCGGTTATACGTATAATATTATCTTTTATCTATTCTTTTAGGCAGATTTCTCCTATATATAAATAGGTGTAGGTTGTTGCAGAAAAAAGTTGGCTATATCATTGCCTAAGTTTACGCAAGAAAAATGAATTCTGAAGCAGATAATTCGATGATATTGTTTTGTTATTCAAAAAAAGTGTATTTTTGCAGCCAATGTGTATTTTTTATCAGTTTCTTGGAAGTGCTGATAAGATATTTAAGTATAATTTCTAAAATCGAGGATTATGAGCGTTTGTGTGACTATCAGAACTAAGAATATCCTGGAGCTTGATGGAATTACCATGAATGTAATTAAAAGCATGAATTAGGTTATCCATATTCTATAAGGTTATTGTTTTTAGTGAATAGTAAATCGGCTATAGGTAATTGATTACTCTTGTATATGTGGCAAGGTTTGGCGATATCTCAGGAGCATATACAAATCCGTAGGGTTCATTTGATTCATATCAAATGGATCCTTTTCTTGGTATCTTCCTTTTTATTTGGGCAAGGCGGTATAAGTCTACCCATATATTAGCCTACGAAACCTTTGAAAGGCATTCGTAGTTTTTTTTGCCCTATTCTACATATGTTATATGAGAAAATATGAATATTCAAGCCATAATCTCTTTTTAACCTTTTACATTGTCTTTTGAATCTCCAGTTATGTCCGAACAATCCACCTTTATGTCCTTCAATCATTCTGACATAGTGATGTATCATTTCATGAACTATCACCTCACGTAAATCTTCTTCATTCCAATCCACATTTGAAGCAATCCATATATGACCAATGAGTTTACCTCTTCTTTCAATAGGATTATAAAGACCAAGAGGGGTATGCTCTTTCTCCCTAATTACATGACACTTGCATGGCGGTAAAACCCCATCAAAATATTTCTTGTTATATTCTTCAAATCTAATGAGGATATCTTCTTTTTTTAACTTCATAATTTTTCTTTTTTGGGGTAAAGATTCAGTTTGACTCACAAGTTTATAGATATGGGGGTGTGTCATGGAGAGATGATGTACCCCCATATGGTTTTACTTTTCCACCGGGAGCGGTATGGAAAGGAACTCTTCCGGAATGTCTATGTTCTCGGGCTTGAGGATGGTGGTGTAATAGGAATCCTTGTTTTCATCTTTCATTGTGTCGATGACTGGTAATTTAGAAGCATTCATGTTGAAGCCTTTCAGCAGTTTTTTCAGAGAAGCATTAATCTGGGATTTTCCCTGGTTGATGCTGCGGCCTCTGTTTGCAGTGTCATCCACTTTTTCCATCCATTCACTAAAATTCCTTGCTGGATGATTGAAAAGCAGATTGTAAACTTTCCTTAGCCATTCTTCGGAACCATTCTTGGTGAATTTGCAGTTCTGTCCCTTTGAATTTCTGAAGAACTCATGCAGGTAGATGTGCTCACCGAGTTTCTGTCTGATGAGGGTACATACATACACCATACGCTGGTCTTTTGAGCCAACGTTCAAGTCGAAAGCCTCCCCGTTTACGCTGATCCTGATGCTCCAAGGCTCCCAGTTTTTCTCTCTTACGGCATGAAGTCTCTGTACAGGGTTCTTGATGATAGAAACCTTTATCGTTGGCTCATCTTTCGCTCCGCTGGCAAATCTTTCCATATGAGCTTTTGTTTCCTCATAGGACATATCTTCGCTTACTACTTTCACGGCTCTTTTGATGAATGAAAGTACATATAAAAAGTGTTTGAGAGAAGAATGAGGAAAGTTTACTGGTTAT
>ERZ1023633.268-NODE-268-length-22643-cov-33.044803_pt1 | contig 22643 bp, 18 predicted proteins | sample MGYA00380333_ERZ1023633 | MGnify/ENA primary metagenome ERZ1023633 (study PRJEB33179, sample SAMN07448972) | human gut metagenome | biome: Human-gut; feature: Human associated habitat; material: Faeces | host: Homo sapiens | place: India: Bhopal | collected...
GATGTTCTCACCGTCCTTAACTGGTACAATAATCATTTTTTTGCTTTTAATTTATAATGTTAAACTTATATTATTTCTTGCGTAATGGGCATGATGCCACAATTTGCGGGTGCAAAATTACATCTTATTTTTCAGATAACCAAGAATTTAGGCGTTTTTTTTGTTTTAACACCTTCATTTTATGGCTTTTGTGGCATTTTCGAGCCATTTTTTCTCCTCTTCATCAAGATAAGGCGCTAATTCTGCATAAACTTTGGCATGATAATCATTAAGCCAAGCCAACTCTTCCGGCAAGAGCATAGTCATATCAACAGGAGCTGTATCTATTGGGCAAAGCGTTAGAGGTTCTATCTGCAAGAACTTACCGAATTCCGTTTCCATATACTCAGAAAGCAATACTGTATTTTCAATACGTACGCCAAACTTTCCTGCCAAATAGAGTCCTGGTTCATCCGTCAAAGTCATACCAGCACGTAATGGTGTCGGCATGTACTCCATACGAATCTGGTGAGGTCCCTCATGAACACTCAGGTACGAGCCAACACCATGGCCTGTACCATGCAGGAAATTGAGCCCCTCTCTCCACATGCACTCTCGTCCCAATGCATCCAGCTGAGTACCGGAAGCTCCATCTGGGAATTTAGCCAATTCCAGCTGAATATGAGCTTTCAGTACCAACGTATAGATGTGTTTCATTTCCTCGGTAATCGGACCAAGAGCTATGGTACGGGTAATATCGGTAGTTCCATCCTGATATTGAGCACCAGAATCAAGGAGTAGCAATCCCTCCGGCTTCAAAGGAATATCTGTTTCTGGTGTTGCCTCATAATGAACGATAGCTCCATGAGCCTGATATCCAGCAATTGTATCAAACGAAATATCACGGAACAAATTCTGTTCTGCACGCAAAGCTGTCAACTTCTTATCGATCGAGATTTCTGTTTCTCCTCCAGCCTCAACAGCCGGAAGCAGCCATTTCAGGAATTTCACCATCGCCACGCCGTCTTTCAGCATCGCACGACGATATCCAGCTATCTCGGCATCATTCTTCACAGCCTTCATAGCTGGTATTGGTGAAGAAGCGTGAACTATCTCCTGACATCTTACTGCTTTCCAAAGATAATAACTGGTTTCATTACCATCCAAGAGAATATTATATTCAGAATAAGCTTTCAGTCCCTCTTCCACCTTATTATATTTATAGATAGAGACTCCGTAGGATTCCAGGTATGCACGCACCTCGGAACTAATCTTTGTTTCATCAACAAAGAGTGACACCTTATCCGAAGCTATCAAGAGATAACTGACAAACACAGGAACACAATGCACATCAGTACCTCTCAAATTCAGAGTCCAGGCGATATCATCCAAGGCAGAAACCAACATACCATCAGCATGCTGAGCTCTCAAAGCCTTTCTGATACGAACAATCTTAGAAGAAATATCCTCACCAGCGTATTCCATTGGTTGAATTTCTACAGGTTTCAAAGGAATGGAAGGACGATCTTTCCAAATTTCCTCCAATGGATCAAAATTGGTACGAACAGTGATACCACCTGCTTTACGCAAATCAGCAATCAATCCACAAGTTGAGGAATAAGAATTAACCCATCCGTCCAAACCTACTTCAGGAGAATCCACATCCATCAGTTCCTTACCCAACCATTCCGCAATTGAAGGAGTTCCTGGAATTTTCAGTTTCATCAACTGAAACTCAGTGCCTTGCAATTGTTCCTCAGCAGCAAGAAAATAACGGGAATCTGTCCACAACGCAGCAGAATGCATAGTAACAACTGCAGTTCCCGCAGAACCATTAAAACCTGATATCCAAGCTCTACCCATCCAATGGTCAGCCACATACTCACTTTGGTGAGCATCAGTACTAGGAAAGATGAACGCAGCAAGATGCTCACGCTTCATAACCTCCCTTAAACATTCCAATCTTTGATTAATTATATTCATCGTCACACATTATTAATAATTATACATTTCATTTATTATTAGCTATCTCCTCTGAAAAGAGAAGAAAATATAGCATTTTGCTAATTAGAGATTACAAAGATACGAATTTTAAGAATTAATCACAAATTTAAGCGGAAATAAATGCACGTTTTACGTTACTTTTTAGTAATTTTGCGGTCGGAAAGCCAAAAGAACAAGATTTACGGTCTTTTTATCTGATGACAATCCAACAAAATAAAAGTTGCAACACATTGCAACTCAGTAAACAAGAAATTTATAAACATCTTAAATTAAATATTGTAGTTATGGAATTTTTAACAAATGACAAGCTCGTTATCGTCGGTGCAGGCGGTATGATTGGTTCTAACATGGTTCAGAGCGCTTTGATGCTCGGTCTTACTCCTAATATTTGTCTCTACGACATCTTCGAGCCAGGTGTTCACGGTGTATTCGATGAGATTCAGCAGTGCGCATTCCCTGGTGTTAACGTTACTTATACAGTAAATCCAGAGGAAGCTTTCACAGGTGCTAAGTACATCATCTCTTCTGGTGGTGCTCCTCGTAAGGAGGGTATGACTCGTGAGGACCTTCTCAAGGGTAACTGCAAGATCGCTGCTGAGTTCGGTGACAATATCAAGAAGTACTGCCCAGAGGTTGAGCACGTAGTTGTTATCTTCAACCCAGCTGACGTTACAGCTCTTACAGCACTTATCCACTCAGGTTTGAAGCCAAACCAGTTGACATCACTCGCAGCTCTCGATTCTACTCGTCTGCAGCAGGCTTTGGCCCTCGAGTTCGGTGTACAGCAGGATAAGGTTACTGGCGCTCACACTTATGGTGGTCACGGCGAGCAGATGGCTGTATTCGCTTCTCAGGTTAAGGTTGACGGCAAGCCATTGGCAGAGATGGGTCTTTCTGACGAGCGTTGGGAAGAGATCAAGCACCACACAGTACAGGGTGGTTCTAACATCATCAAGCTCCGTGGCCGTTCTTCATTCCAGAGCCCAGCTTACAACGCAGTTAAGATGATCGAGGCTGCTATGGGTGGCGAGAAGTTCACATTGCCAGCAGGTTGCTATGTAAACCACGACAAGCTCGGTTTCAAGAACGTAATGATGGCTATGCCTACTACTATCGACAAGACTGGCGTTCACTTCACAGAGCCTACAGGTACTGAGGAAGAGCTTGCAAGCCTCGCTAAGTCTTACGAGCACCTTTGCAAGATGCGCGATGAGATCGTAGAGCTTGGCATCGTTCCTCCAGTAGCTGAGTGGAAAGAGATGAACCCTAACTTGTAATTCTCCGCTTCGGATTTTTAGAAGTTAACTCGATAAGGGCTGAATCGTGAAAATGCTTCATGATTCAGCCTTTTTTGATTTCCATTTTTCCTGCCTTCAGCAACTTTATCCGCAAATACGCCATAAAGTTACACTTTTCAGTAAATCGGGTTATACGACTTTGGCATTATTTTTGTAATTTTGCAAACAGAAATAACAAATAAGAAAGGATAATAGAAAATTATGGAACAGATAAAGAACAAATCATTCGGAGGCGAGCGCCCTCTCTTCGGTGCTCACGATGTACGTCTGGAGGACATCACGATTACAGATGGCGAGTCGGGCATCAAGTGCTGCAAGAACATAGAATGCCACCATTCCAAGTTTTATGGCAAATACCCTTGGTGGCATGTGGATGGTTCCCTCATCACAGACTGCTACTTCGCCCCAGAGAGCCGCTCCGCCATCTGGTATAGTGATAATATGGTGATGAAAGACTGCACCATCGATGGGCCTAAGTTCTTCCGCGAAATGAAGAACCTGGAATTGGAGAACGTCAACATCACGGATGCAGACGAGACTTTCTGGAAGGTAGATGGCTTGAAATTGAAGAACGTAAAGCTCCACGATGGCACCTATCCATTCATGTTCTCCAAGAATATCTATGTAGATGGACTGGAGAGCGACTCCAAGTATGTATTCCAATACTGCAGAAATGTAGAGATTCACAACGCAAAGATTACAACCAAAGACAGTTTCTGGGAATGCGAGAATATAACGGTTTATGATTCAGAACTGAATGGCGAGTATCTTGCATGGCACAGCAAGAACATCAAGTTCGTACGTTGCCACATCAGCGGCGAGCAGCCTCTCTGCTATATGGACCATGTAACTCTGGAGGATTGTACCTTTGACAAGGAATGCGACCGTGCCTTCGAGGATTGTACCAACATCGATGCACAGATTAAGGGAAGTATCACCAATATCAAAAACCCTATTTCCGGAAGAATCGAGGCAGACAAAGTGGGAAGCGTAACTTATACTGAGTTTGCCAAAGCGCCAAAGGGTGCATGTAAAATCACAGATAAATCGAAATAGTTTAAGAGGTAATTACAGAAATGACAACAATCAAGTAAATTACTTATTGTTCCCATAACTAATTGTTCTTACACTTAACTGAAATCTCCGTTCATAGACACTGAACGGCCGTTCAAAAGCTTCGAATGTACGTTCAATGTCTTTGAACGGAGAATCAAAGTCTATGAACGAAGATTTCAATTAGGAGAAAAAGAGAATTATCCTATATAGATAGAAGAAACAACATAGATAGAAAACAAATATGAAATATAATTTTGATGAAATCATCGAACGTCGTGGAACCAACTCATACAAATGGGATTTGGTGAAGGAAGACGGCGTCATTCCGATGTGGGTAGCAGATATGGACTTCCAGACTGCTCCCTGCATCATCGAAGCTCTGCAGAAGCGCGTAGCTCATGGCATCTTCGGCTACACCCTCGTACCTGATTCTTATTACGAGGCTATCATCAGCTGGTTCTCCCGCCGCCACCAGTGGAAGATAGAGAAAGACTGGATTCTCTATACTTCAGGCGTTGTACCAGCCATTTCCTGCAGTCTGAAAGCCATCTGCATGCCTGGAGAGAAGGTGCTGGTACAGACTCCTGTATACAACTGCTTCTTCTCCTGCATTACCAACAGCGGCTGCGAAGTAATAGAAAATGAACTGAAACGTGTGGGCAACTGCACTTATGAGATTGATTTCGAAGACTTCGAGCGCAAGTGTGCTGACGAGAAGACCACAGCCTTCATTCTCTGCAACCCTCACAACCCAGCCGGTAGAGTATGGAAGAAAGAGGAACTGGAGCGAATGAACGACATCTGTCTCAAGCACGGGGTAAAGGTCATCGCAGATGAAATCCATTGCGAGCTCATCATGCCTGGCTATCACTACACTCCATTTGCCAGCATCAGCGAGGCTTGCCGCGACAACTGCGTAGTATTGAACTCTCCATCAAAATCATTCAATATTGCAGGCCTTCAGATAGCCAACATTATCTGTCCGGATGCAACATTGCGCCGCCGCATCAACCGGGCCATCAACATCAACGAGGTATGTGATGTCAATCCTTTCGGCGTCATCGCTCTCCAGGCTGCCTACAACGAGGGTGAGGAATGGCTCAACGAACTGAACCAGTATCTTTACGAGAACTATCAGGCTGTAAAGGAATTCTTCAATACCGAATTGCCACAAGTTCGCGTAACCCGTCTGGAAGGTACTTACCTTGTTTGGCTCGATATTCTTCCATTTGAATTATCAAGCGACGAAGCTTACGAGAAACTGATGAATGATGGTAAGGTATTCGTCAACAGCGGTACGATGTATGGCAGAAAAGCAGGTCAAGGTTACCTACGCCTCAACATCGCCTGTCCTCGCAAAACCCTGATGCAGGGTTTGATTCGCATCGCACGCGTTCTCAGCCAGTATATGGATGAAGAAGATTTAAGCGGATGCCCTGCATAATGAAGCGAAGAAGAAGAAAAGATTTCTAAATACAATGTGTAAAACAAGATAATATGGAAAATGAAGTTTTAAAAGCCATCAAGGAGAGAAGAAGTATTCGTCGTTTCAAGGCAGATCAGATTACCGACGAAGAGTTGAAGACTGTATTGGAGGCCGGCACATGGGCTGCTACGGGTCATGGCACTCAGGAGCCATTCATCATAGCAGTTCAGAATTCTGAGGTTTGCGCACAGCTTCGCAAGATGAATGCAGAAATCATGGGTGTAGAGAGCGATCCTTACTATGGAGCACCAACTATCGTCATCGTCCTGGCTCCAGAAAGCAATGTGAACGGGGTAAAGGATGGCAGCCTCATCTTGGGCAACATGATGCTTGCAGCCCACTCTATCGGTCTTTCTTCTTGCTGGATCAACCGTGAAGACGGTATGTTCGCTTCAGAAGAAGGCAAGAAATTGATGAAGGACTGGAATCTTCCAGAGGGTTTGATGGGCGTAGGAGCATTGGCATTAGGTTACGCATCTGCTCATCCTCATACTGTAAAGCCTCGTAAGGAGGATTACTATCGCATCATCAAATAAGATAAAATAAGCATAAGACAAGCATGGAACGAAACAAATCGAATTCTATGCAGCAGAACAAACAAAAAGGTCTCATGATTTTCAAAACCATGAGACCCTTTTATTTTATATATGATACATTATAATTTCACCTTTGCCAGGACCTTACCAGTAGCTCCCGAAAGACTAGCTACGAAGGCACCAGCCTTGTCGCCTGCATGCTTCAGGAATGCAGGATTATTTATCATCGAATTCATCAAGCCTTCGAAGCTCTCGTAATTTGTGATTTCAAATCCACCACCAGACTTCAGCAAGCCCTGCGCTTCCTGGAACTTCTTATTGTTCGGACCAAAGATAACCGGCATATTCCATACAGCAGCCTCCAAGGTATTATGAATGCCCACACCAAAGCCACCACCAATATACGCTACGTCACCATAATTATACATACTGCTCAACAATCCGAAGCAATCGATAATGAGTACATCAGCCTTAGCTGCCTCTTCTGGATTTGTCTGGGTATAACGCACCACCTTCTTGTTCTTCAGCAAAGAAAGAATCAGCTTCAGATGTTCTTCGGCAATCACATGAGGCGCTATCAACAGACGCCAATCCTTATGTTCATTAAAGAAACGGATGAAGATTTCCTCATCTGGAGGCCAGGAACTGCCAGCCACAAATACCTTGAAATCTGGACGAGATTCTTTCTCCGAGTCAAATGAAGAAAGAGCAGAAGAAGACGATGAAACTGCCACACCCTTTCTGAACGCCTCACAGATAGGCAGATGCTTAGCAGCCTCCTTTATCTGGAGCACACGGTCGAAACGGGTATCGCCAACAACATCCACATCAGTAATCCCTATACCTTCAAGCAGGCGCTTACTCTCCTCGTTCTGTACGAAAAATCGGGTAAAACACTTCAATACATTCGCATAACTCCTACCATACCATTTAAAGAACACCTGATCCTCACGGAAAATACTGCTCACACTATAAGTAGGAATATTGCGATGTTTCAGGATATGAAGAAAGTTAGACCAGAACTCATACTTGATGAAGAAAGCCATTACAGGACGTACCAACCGAAGGAATCTGATAGCATTCAGACGGGTATCTACCGGCATATAGCAGATGATGTCAGCCCCCTCATAGTTCTTGCGCACCTCATAACCGGATGGAGAATAGAAGGTAAGCAAAATCTTATACTGCGGATATTCCTTGCGGATGCGTTCCATCAAAGGACGTCCCTGTTCGAACTCACCGAGCGAAGCCGCATGAAACCAAACATATTTAGCACTAGGATCCACCTTCTGCTTTAATATCTTGAAAGCCTCACGTTCACCACGCCACATCTTGCGCACCTTTTCATTAAACAAGCTAGCGATGGCTATGCCCCAAAGGACGAAATAGATTACGATATTATAGATCATGATATTTCTTTATATTGGTTACTATCTATAAATACGTGAACTCTCTGAGGAAAATTTCTGCCATATATGCAGACCATTTCCCCAGAGAGATATTCATATCTGTGAATTAACCCAAAACTTCGATTGCCTTGCGAAGACGACGCAATGTCTCCTCCTTACCAAGGAAGGCAGAGATGTCGAACATACCAGGACCCTTACCCTCACCTACGAGAGTCAGGCGGAAGGCGTTCATCACATCACCGAGCTTGTAGCCCTTGTCCTCTACCCATTTCATCACAACAGGCTCCTGACCCTCGATTGAGAAGTCCTCGATACCCTCAAGAACCTCAGCGAGTTCAGTCATCTGCTGAGCAGAGTACTCCTTCCAGCGCTTCTTGGCAGTCTTGGCATCATACTCTGTAGGAGGAATGAAGAAGAATGAGCACAATGGCCACAACTCATAGACGAAGTTCACACGGTCCTTCATCATGTGTACCACCTGCTTTACTCTATCCAAAGTCTCCTCTACACCATTGTTAGCCACGATAGGTGCAAAGAGGTTGGCAATCTCATCATCACTCTTCATGAGAATGTACTCATGGTTGAACCAGATGCCCTTCTTGAAGTCGAACTTGGCACCAGCCTTAGAACAACGGGAGATATCGAAAGCCTTCACCAACTCATCGAGTGAGAAGATTTCCTGCTCTGTACCAGGGTTCCAACCGAGGAGCGCCAGGAAGTTGACTACTGCCTCTGGGAAATAACCACTCTCACGATAACCTGAAGAAACCTCACCAGTCTTAGGATCGTGCCACTCCAATGGGAATACAGGGAAACCAAGTCGGTCACCATCGCGCTTGCTCAACTTACCCTTACCCTCTGGCTTGAGGAGCAGAGGAAGATGTGCGAAGCGAGGCATGGTATCTTCCCAACCAAATGCCTGATAAAGGAGTACGTGCAATGGAGCACTAGGCAACCACTCCTCACCACGGATTACGTGAGAGATTTCCATCAGATGGTCGTCAACGATGTTTGCCAAATGATAAGTAGGCAATTCATCAGCACTCTTATAAAGCACTTTATCATCCAGGATATCGCTCATCACCTTCACATCTCCACGAATCATGTCGTTGACGTGGATTTCCTGTCCTGGTTCAATCTTGAAACGCACGGTATATTGCTTACCGTCAGCAATGAGCTGATCTACCTCTTCCTTAGAAAGAGTCAAAGAGTTGCGCATCTGCATACGGGTATGAGCATCATACTGGAAGTTCTGGATTTCGGCACGCTTAGCTTCCAACTCCTCAGGAGTATCAAAAGCGATGTAAGCCTTACCGTTGTCCAAAAGCTGCTGTACATATTTCTTATAGATTTCGCGACGCTCACTCTGGCGATAAGGACCATGCTCACCACCGAAACTTACACCCTCGTCAAACTGGATGCCGAGCCATTTGAAAGATTCCAGGATATACTCCTCAGCTCCAGGAACGAAACGATGAGAGTCAGTATCCTCAATACGGAACACAAGCTCACCACCATGCTGGCGAGCAAACAAGTAATTATAGAGGGCGGTACGAACACCACCAATGTGCAATGCACCTGTAGGACTTGGGGCGAAACGCACCCTTACTTTTCTATCTGTCATGTCTTATTTTATAGCTTATTTCAAATTTTTCTGCAAATTTACATCTTTTTTTGCGATTATAATAGTTTTTTTTCGTATTTTCGCACTGTAAACAGAATAATTAGACGAAAATGAGCATATTCAACAACCCAGAACACAATTATTGGCGTAATTTTGCCACAAAAGCAGTTCTTATCTGCGTAACCGTTGCCATCATTGTTTGGTTCTTGCCACGCAATGAAGGAAGACAGTATCGGTATGATGTAGGAAAGCCTTGGATGTACGGTTCCGTCATCGCAAAATTTGATTTCCCTATTTATAAGACAGATGAATCCATTAAACATGAGCAAGACTCTTTGTTGAAACAATTCCTGCCTTATTATACCGTCAATCCCCATACGGAAGGTGTACAGGTGCACCGGTTTCTACATGATTTCAGTCAGGGCATCCCGGGACTTCCAAAAGAGTATGTTGATCTCATTGCCCAGCAACTGCACACAATCTATCAAACCGGAATCATTAATACACCTGAATACAATCGTATCTACAAAGACTCCACGAGCATGATTCGCATCATCAGCGGAAAGAATGTCCGTAGTGTTCCTATTGGTAGTTTCTATTCCACCATTGCGGCTTACGAGCGAATATTCTTTGATGAAAGAATTGCCGCCCAACGCCAGCTTCTGTCACGCTGCAATCTTAATAACTATATAGAGGCAAACCTCATCTACGACAAAGAACGCAGCGAAACCGAGAAGACAGATATGCTCAGCGGTATTCCGCTAGCCAGTGGTATGGTGATGAGCGGTCAGAAAATCATAGACCGTGGTGAAGTGATTACAGACAACACCTACCGTGTGCTTTGTTCTTTTGATAAAGAAATGAAGCGCCGCAGTTCTACATCAGATGAAATAACGACAACCATCATCGGTCAGATTCTCTTCGTCTTCATCCTGGTCATCATGTTCACCAGCTACCTAAGTCTGTTCCGAAAAGACTATTTTGACAAGCCTCGCAGCATCACCATGCTCTATGCGATGATAACGCTGTTCCCTATTTTTGTTTCACTCATCATGAATCATAATTTCTTCAGCGTTTATATTATCCCGTTTGCCATGGCACCTATATTCGTGCGTGTCTTCATGGACTCGCGTACGGCATTCATCACCCATGTCACGATGGTACTTATCTGTGCTGCCGCCGTAAAATACCAATACGAATTTATCATCGTACAGTTGGCTTCCGGTCTGGTTGCCATCTACACGTTACGCGAACTATCCAAGCGTTCACAGATATTCATCACAGCCTTACTGGTTGCCATTGCCAGTGGTGTGGTATATTTTGCACTTCAGCTGATGCAGGATAATCAGGTATTCAATATCGATCGCAATATGTATTCCTATTTTGCCATCAACGGTATTTTCCTCCTGCTTTCTTACCCGCTGATGTACATCATCGAAAAGATGTTCGGATTCACCTCGAACGTAACGCTCTTCGAGTTGTCAAACACCAACAAGGGTCTGCTCCGTAATCTAAGCGAGATTGCACCGGGTACCTTCCAGCATTCCATCACCGTAGGTAATCTGGCTGCAGAAATTGCCAACCGCATCGAGGCAAACAGTCTGCTGGTACGTACAGGAGCTTTATACCACGATATCGGCAAGATGACCAATCCGGTTTTCTTTACCGAAAACCAGGCGGGTGTGAATCCACACGATCAGTTGAGCGACCAGGAAAGTGCCCAAATTATCATCAATCATGTATACGAAGGATTGAAGATGGCAGAAAAAGTGGGTTTACCGGGTATCATTAAAGACTTCATTACCACGCATCATGGCACGGGAATCACCAAGTTCTTCTATGTCAACTATTGCAATGCCCATCCTACAGAAGTGGTAGATAAATCCCTGTTCCAATACCCAGGTCCTAACCCATTCACACGCGAACAGGCAATATTGATGATGGCAGATACCGTAGAAGCAGCATCCCGCTCGATGAATGAATATACCGAAGAAAGTATCAGCAACCTGGTAAACAAGTTGATTGACGGTCAGGTGGCAGATGGATTCTTCAAAGAATGTCCGATTACATTCCGTGATATTGCACTTGCCAAACAGGTTCTCATCGAACGTTTGAAGGCTATTTACCACACTCGTATCTCCTATCCGCATTTAAATGGAGCTACCAAGAGTGCACAAACCGACAAAGCGTAAAAACGGCATGTAAAACAGAACACGAAAAAGGCAACTTTAAGCCCATTATTCTGCACACAAACATATTTCTGTGCAGAATAATGGGCTTTTTGCGTTAATATATTTTAAATAAAACCACAAAGCAACAGCAAAATAGAACATTCTTGTTACCTTTGCGGACGTTTTTATTTAAAATAATTAAAATGAAGAAACTAAAATTAGTTAGTCTTGCCATTGCGATGGCTTCAGCAACCCCTTCTTTTGCAGGTGGTTTGCTCACTAACACCAATCAACATGTAGCATTCAACAGAATGATGAGCCGTGAGGCTTCTATTGGTATCGACGGTGTTTATTACAATCCAGCAGGAGTTGTATTCATGGGTGAAGGAAAGCATCTTGCCATCAACTGGCAGTTGGCTTACCAGACACGTAGCATTGAAAATGATTATGCTCTGTTCACAAACAATGTGAACAATCCTATTACTCCTCGTACATTCAAGGGCAAGGCTTTTGCACCTGTTATCCCTTCTTTCCAGTATGCTTATAATAAAGGTAGATGGTCTCTCCAGGCTGGCTTCGCCCTCACCGGTGGTGGCGGTAAGTGTACTTTTGATAATGGATTGGGCTCTTTCGAGAAGATTGTTGCTGAGACTGCTATTGCAGCTTGCCAGCTGGCTGGTGCCGTAGACCAGGTTGCTTCACAATATGGCGTACCTGCAGTTTTCTCTAGGGATAAGTATTTTGGAAAGGAAGGCAAGTATAGCTACAACAGTTATATGCACGGCCGTCAATACTACTATGGTCTCTCTATCGGTGCTGCCTATAAAATAAACGACCATCTCAGTGCATACGCAGGTGTACGTGGTGTCTATGCATTGACCAACTACTACGGATATGTAGAAGATATCAAGGTAGGCAATATGCCTCTCTATATGGTTCTCGACCCTACCAAGGAAAAGGCTGCCAATATTGAATTGAGCTGTGACCAGAGCGGTTTGGGATTCACTCCTATGCTCGGCATTGATTTCAAGACCGGCAAGTGGAACTTCGCTGCCAAATATGAATTCAAGACTCGTATGCGCCTGAAAAACAAGTCTGTAAACCAGACACCAAGTATCGGTAACCTTCCAGACAATCTCCGCAATGCCTATATCGCAGGTGGTGTACCAGAACAGGCAGCAGATGCCATTCTGGCAAATTCTGCAATTCAGGGAGCAATGGGACAGCTGAAGACTCAGTTTGATTCAAAGCTTGAGGGAGCTATCGGTGAATATGAAGACGGCAAGAAGATTGCTGGTGATATTCCTGCTTACCTCGCTGTAGGTGTTGGCTATAGCCCAGTAGATGCTGTTCGAGTAAATGTTGGTTTCCACTGGTTCGACGATAAGAATGCAACATCTTATAAGAATCGCAACAAGGAATTGGATCGAGGTACATTGGAGTACAACGCAGGTGTCGAGGTAGACGTAAACAAGAAGATTACCTTGAGTACTGGCTGGCAGAATACCAACTATGGTTTGCCTGATGAGAACCTTGACACACCAGCTTCAAAAAGATACATGGACGACAAATCATTCGTTGTCGGTTCAAACTCTGTAGCTTTCGGTGGTGTTTATCACATCAATAAGAAGATGGATTTGAACGTGGCTTATTTCCATACCTTCTATCAGCACAAGAAGACTTCAGAAAAAGTTCAGCTCACAGCACAGAAGAGCTTCAACTATAACTCCGACTACACACGTAACAACAATGTGTTTGCTGTAGGTCTCGACATCAATTTCTAAAAAGAATTCACTTTCTTTTCAAAAGAAAACACATAACTACAATTATAAAGGCTATCCCGCAGAAAGCAGGATAGCCTTTTCAATTATAGCGGATCTACATCATAATAAATCTGCAAAGCTCCATATCTCGGGTCTTTCAACATCATTTTCTGGGCATACTTCAAGTATTCCCTCACCTTCATCTGGTCTATTCCATTCTCTAGCTTAAGGACTATCTTGCGGATATTCATGGTCTTCACCCTAGCTACGGCTGGTTTATCCGGTCCCAGCACACGCTCGCCAAACCATCCACGCAAAGTTTTACCAAGTTCAAAACTAGCCTGCTGACATACCTTTTCTTGCTTATGTTTCAGGAATACGTTGATTAGATGGAAGAACGGTGGATAATGAAACATCTTTCTCTCCTCCAGTATTCCCTTGAACAAACCCTCATAGTCGTTATTCACCACCTGTCCTATAACCGGCAAGGAAGGATTCTTGGTTTGCAGGATTACCAGTCCACGCTTCCCCTTTCTTCCTGCTCTTCCACTTACCTGTGCCATCATCATAAAAGCATGTTCATAAGCACGGAAATCCGGATAGTTGAGCATGGAGTCTGCATTCAGGATACCTACCACACTTACTTTGTCAAAATCCAACCCCTTTGAAATCATTTGCGTACCTATCAGTAGATTAGTCTTTCCTGATGAAAACTCTGCAATAAGTCGTTCATAGGCATTACGGGTACGAGTGGTATCCAGGTCCATACGGGCGATACGGGCTTCGGGGAAGATTTCTGCTATCTGGTCTTCAATGCGTTCCGTTCCGATACCTCTTCCCATCAGTTCTGTACTTCCACAGTTTGGACATTCCGTTGGTACAGGATAGGTGTAACCGCAATAATGACAGGTCAGGAGATTGATACTCTTATGCAACGTAAGCGATACGTCACAGTTCTTGCATTTTGGTACCCATCCGCACACCTTACATTCTATCATCGGAGCAAATCCCCTTCGGTTTTGAAAGAGGATGGCCTGCTCTCCATTCTTCAATGCCTGTCTTACTGCCGCCAGAAGTTGTGGAGAATAAGCGCCTGTCATCATCTTGCGATGACGCAGGTCTTTCACATCCACCACCTGTATTTCCGGCAGTTGGATATCCTTATATCTCGTCTTCAGTTCTACCAGTCCGTATTTTCCCTGCTGTGCATTATAATAGCTCTCCATTGAAGGAGTAGCTGTTCCCAACAATACCTTTGCATCAGTATACATATTAGCCAACATAATAGCTGCGCTGCGGGCATGATAGCGGGGCGCTGGATCTTGCTGCTTGAAGGAGGTTTCGTGTTCCTCATCGATAATAACGAGTCCCAGTTTTCGGAAAGGCAGGAAGACGGCACTTCTCGCTCCCAAAATCACGTCATAAGGCTGGTCTGACAACTGCTTTTGCCAGATTTCAACACGTTCAGCATCGCTGTATTTAGAGTGATAGATACCCAGACGGTCACCGAAAACCTTATGCAATCGTTCCATAATCTGTACGGTCAAGGCAATTTCCGGCAGGAGATAAAGCACCTGTTTGTGCTCTTCGATAGCTTTTCTGATGAGATGGATATAGATTTCCGTCTTTCCACTGGAAGTGACACCATGCAGAAGAACCACGTTTTTCTTCATCATCTGCATCAGTATCTGATTGTAGGCATCCTGCTGCGCTATGGATAAAGGCTTGATCAAATCCAGATGCGACTCACCCGAAGTATTCAATCTACCCACTTCCAACTCGTAAGTAAAGAGGATACCACGATCGATAAGCGCCTTCACAACAGCCGCTGTACAGTGGGCTTCGTTCATCAGCTCTTCCTTGGTTACCTTCTTGATGCCTGCCCGTGGTGTATCTTCCTCCAGACTATCCCAATGAGAAAGAGCGAGGAAGGTGGTAAGAGCCTTCGACTGCTTCAATGCACGTTGCACCATATTAAGTGCCACATGCAGCGCCTGTTCATTCCGGAATCCACTTGCCAGCTCCACATAGAGTTCCATCTTTGGCTTGAATTTCTCGGTAGATTTCATTCCCGAAGGCATGGCAGCATTAAATACATCTCCCAGTGAAGACATATAGTAACTGCTGATCCATTGCCAAAGCCGATATTGCTGCGGCAGAAGGGAAGGATTTTCATCCAGTACTGCATCTATCGGCTTGCAGGCAAAGTCGGGCTTCTCGGAATGAACATCCGCAACCATGGCGATATACTTCTTGCTTTTGCCTAATGGCACCAGCACTCTCATACCGGGCACAACCTTCTTTTCCATCCCTGCAGGGATAGAATAAGTAAAGGTTCCGTCGAGCGGAAGAGGCAATATCACATTTACGTATCTCATATCTTTATCTTCTGAAACTACCGGATGCTCCACATTTGAGACATTCGTTTTGCAAAGATAGCAAAAAAAAAGCAGATATCCATCATCGGATACCTGCTTTTAAATATTTTAATAGGTATAGACCTCTTCTAGTCTTTGGTTAGAACCAGTAACCCAAGGCAATCTGCCAGGAATTGTTGCGACTCTTGTCCTTGCCTGCATTAGCAGCTGCATCAAGTGCTTTAGAAAGACTGGCATCAGCAGACTTGCCGCAAGCGATGTTGTAGTTTGCAGAAACCTGAAGATGATTCAACAAGGTTACACCAGCACCTACGTTTACACTAAAATTAGACTTCTTCAAAGAATAGCTGCTTGATTCATTCCACTTGAAGTTTTTGTCTCCAACATTGATACCCCACTGTGGACCAGCAAAAAGGAATAAATTAGCCAAACTGCTCAATCCAAAACCATAGCGCACATTCACAGGAATGTTAATAGACTGCTGCTTCACGTTAACCTTACCAAGTTCACCTTCTCCACTGGCATACTGAACATCAGCCTCCTTCTGGTCATACAAAGCTGCAGCATCGAAACTCAAGCCAACAACAGGCACAGTAACCTTAACCATAGGACCAACAAAGAAACCAGTCTTATTGGAAGCATCGAATACCTCCTCACTAAATGACATGTTTGTCACATTCAAACCGCCCTTCAAACCGAACTTTATCTGGGCATTGGCATTTGTAGCCAACAGCATAGCAGCTACAAAGAATACAATTGATAATACCTTTTTCATTTCTCTTTATTTATTCTGTTAATAAAACCATTCAGTAAACGTTCCCCATCTTTTAATGGCGTTCACGACGAACTGTTACACGCGCAGAACCATTGGAAGAAGAGAAACTACTCTTCGGTCGGCGTGTCTTGACAGAAGCTGACTTGGAAGCTCTCACAGAAGAACTGCCACCAGCTCTACGGTTCTTCACCTTAGCCTTTCCCTTCACCGCATTGGCTGCATTGGCAATGCTGTCGAGCGAATCCTTCTTGGCCTGATCGCCCCATACGGTCTTTTCGAAAGCAGCCAATTCAGCTTCTATGCGCTTCTGTTCCTTTGCCATTGCAGAATCATTAGGACAATATTGCGCCAAAGTCTTACCCAACATATTATTGGTTTTGTAGATTTTTCCCTTGTATTGAGTACGTACAAAATAATCATCCACACTCATCACAGCAGCATTGTTCAGATTACTGGTCATCAACTGCTGCTTGGCAAGGAAAGGAGCCAAGTCATCATATTTTACCCAAAAAAGCGGATACTTCGTACCCCCATCTCCGAAATCATCTTCACGGGTCATGATAGGACAAAGCGCCAATACCTTGGTATGGAAAGTAGCCGAACGCTGGTCGTAATAAGTAGACTCCTTAATATAGTAAGCTTTCACCTCTGCGGAAGGAATATCACTGTTATCCAACTTGATTCTGCCGTTATTCTGCTTCTCATAATAGATATGATAGTTGTCCAGGAAGGCCAATGGCTGCACACGGTCGGCAGCAGCAAAACTCTCATTTCCATCCATACGATACTGATAGACGTTAATTTTGCCTGTCATCATCAGTCTGAATATAGATGTAAAGAGATTCATCTGGTTACCAATCGGCTCTACCGGATAATACAATCCTGCATTAGCATCCTCATTGAGATCCAGCTCACGATAAATATCTCTTCTCCATACCACATCCTCATCCATTGGGGCTGCAGTAGGAAAGGAAATCTGTGCACGGGTAGTCATGTTGTTGGCATTAGACTGCTGAGTCTTCTGCTGTGCCTGCTGTCTGCGAGCCTGAGGCTGAGCTATAATACCCTGCGTCATTCCCAAGAGCATGATTATGAATAATATCTTTTTCATTACTTTGAACTTTTTACTTTGAACTTTATGATTAGCCAAGCATTTGAATTGGCTTTCCTTCGGCCGCCGAACGCTGTTTCTTCACTCTTCACTTACCTAACGATAACTTCCATTGCTGCCGGCAGGTTTCGGGTAATTCCGTCAGGACCTACAGCCTTGATATGAGAAATATAGAAGCGTCGGTTTCTTGACAGTTTTCTGAACTCTTCTCTCTGTCGGTCAGAGAAGTTGGAACCGGCTGAAGCCAGCGGGATAGCATTTCCCATATTGTCAAAGAAAACGGTCTCGAAGCCCAACACCTTGAATGGAATATCGAGAAGTCCGTCATCAATGGCAGCATGAATGGTTGTTGCACCCATCAGAGCACCTTTCGATAGGGCACCACCTTTGAATCTATCTGTTCCCATCGCAATATAGGCGGTTGGATCAGGAAGTTTTCTTACATGGAAAACGAATGGAGGCAGACTTCTCACCTGTCCCTTATCGCGGGCTGTCACATGGATGGTAACATCCTTACCCACCGCTGAAGGTGTAGCCACGAAATGACCATTGCCCTTAGCTACGAAAGAACCGCCTGTCATGGTTGCAGAAATGGCATTTACCGGAACACCAGGAACACTGATACTGATTGGATTGGCATAGCCTGCATAGAGCACATTCATCAGGTCGGCAGCAACGGTAGCTGTATTAGGAACAGGCAATACGGTATATTTCTGACTGAAGTTACGACGGATTTCCTCGCCATCCTTACCTTTCATCAGGATATAACCACTAAACCGGTGTTCTCCTACCCCACCAGCAGTAAAGCTATATCTACCATCAGCAGCCTGAAGCCGACTGCCATTGACATAAATTTCAGGTCGCTGGGTACTATCCACAGCCGCCATCACCACATGTGAATTGAAACGCTCACCGGCATACAGGGTTGTCTTTTCAGGAATCACGAAGGCATCCATTTCGCTTACATTCAGTTCTACGAGTTTCACATCCTTCTTCTCGTCGCCCTTTCTCGGCTCATCCAGCAAACTTCTCTTCACCTTCTCCACCAACGACTTTCCCTTGACACCGAGTTCCTCTTCTGTAGGAGTATTCAGTGCCAACATAGCCATCAAGACGACATACATTAGATTGATCATCTTCTGGCGTGGTGATATCGGTCTTTTCTTTATTGCCATTTATTTTTCTTTTAAGTTTGCGGTCATCGCTGCAATCATACGTGCATAAATGCTGTTCAGTTGCTCTATCTGCTGAGCCATCTTCCGGGTCTGTTCATTGATCTGATCGATGGTACCAATCTGCTGACTGGCACTTTTCAACTGCATCTCATAAACCTTGGTAATACCGGTAAGCGTGCGGTTCAGGTTTTCCATCTCCTCGCTGTCACGAGTCAGACGGGAGCTCTGCTCATTAACCTTGCCAAGGGTATCTACCAGATTCTTCAGTTCATCCACATAGCTGCTCTGCACTTTCTGCATTTCCTCAGAAGCTACCTGCATTTCTGCCAAGGCATCCGGCTGAACTATTGGGGAAGCCTGGTTGGCAACACCAGCAATTGGAGAAGAAGATGCTCCTATGGTAGAAGCAGCCACATTCTTGTCCTGGTATTCTACCTTACCCGTCTCCAGATATTCCTCCGTTACATGAGTAGGAAGCTCTCTGCCATCAGCAGTCTTATCGAAAGGACGGTCGAAAGCAGACAGGAAGAACACGATAATCTCAGTGCCCATTCCCAGGAAGATCATCAGTTTGGCTCCGGGAAGATGCGTCAACGTGAAGAGAGTACCAGCAATAACGATACTCGCACCCCAACTATATGCATAGTTCAGGAAAGTCTGTCCCGGAACACTATCCATCCACTTCTGCAGACGATAGACAATATTATATTTACTATAGTCACCCATTTTAATTATCTCCTATTCTTATTTCTTGATGGTTTCTGCTTGGCACTCGATGTAGTAGCCAGACTTCTTACGCAACGGAATCCGATATACGAACGTGGCTGGTTCTGATATTCCCAGGAGCGCCATGCCGAACGGATAAACGATTCAGGATCTTTCCATGAACCTCCTCTCACACTCTTCTTTTTCAATCGGTAAGGATCTTCCTTGGCTGCATTGTATTTCAGTTCCGGGTTCAAGTCGTTCATGGCGTCAACACCAGCCTCTGTATAAACGGTACTGGTCCATTCTGCCACGTTTCCCGCCATGTCGAAGAGTCCGTTTGAGTTAGGAGAGTAAATACCTACCTTACTCGTTATCAGATTTCCATCCTTGGTATAGTTACCGCGGTCTGGCTTGAAGTTGGCGTAGAAACAGCCGTCTCCATTCTTCACATCATGATTGTCCCAAGGAAATTCACTCTGGTTCTTGCCTCTTGCAGCAAACTCCCATTCTGCTTCTGTAGGCAGACGGTAACGCTGTACGAATCTGGCTTCTGGGCCAAGACCTTTCAGCAGATAATCGGTACGCCATGCACAGAAGGCATTTGCCTGTTCCCATGTCACTCCCACTACTGGATAATCGTTATAGGCTGGATTGCTGAAATAACTTCTCAGATAGATTTCACTTTCCGTATTGCGGAAGTCGTTTACCCAACAGGTAGTATCAGGATAGACATTCACGATATAGGTATTCAGGAAATCCCAAGGTCCGCTCAACGGACGGTTGATGGTTTCGCTGATGATTTTTCCTTCATCATCCACATAAGCCGTATCCTTGGAGATCATCACCACCTCGTCAGGATTCACGGTAACATCCGTGTTCAGGTTACGTTCCTGCGGATTGATACGGTTTCTGCGAAGGGCTGCTGCCGAATAGTCGTAGATTTCGTATTTGTAGTTGAGCTGTCGCCAGTCTATCATCTTTTCGCCGGTCACGGGATTGGTTTCATACAGACTTTCGTATGCTCGCATTTCATCCTCATTCGGTTTCTTTGGCAACATTTTCTTCCAGTTTACTCTTGGAGGAACCGGATCACCATTCTTATCCTCGGTAATCATATAGGTTTCATCACCACCGTAGGCTGGATCAGCCAGACGGGTACGAAGGATAGAGTCTCTCACATAAGCCACAAACTGCTTATATTCTGAATTGGTGATTTCTGTATCATCCATCCAGAATCCATCTACAGATACATCCTTTCTCGGAGTCTTCTGTCCCCATAGGGAATCCTGACTTTCCAAACCCATTTTCAGAAAGCCACGGTTCACCTTTACCATACCAAAAGGGGCTGGCTCGGCAAAACTCTTACCACTAACGCCAACAACCTCACCGCCTCTGCCAGCCATTGAAGTATACTTGGCACCGAAGCAACTGCTCAGCGTCAAGATAGCAATCAATGTACCTAGAAGCCATATATTCTTTTTCATATTCATGAGTCTTATATTATTTATTCCAGCATATCCACTCTTGTCAGAGTATTCGTACACTCTTATGTTTGTTCTTTCCTTTTTTCACCAGATTGATGTCTGTCTGATAACCGATGAAGAGTTCATGACTGCCATTTCCGGCACTGATAGAAGAGGTATAGAATTCGTAGCTATATCCAAGGACTACCCCATGAAAACTTCCGCCCAAGAGAAGCGTTACAGAATGGTCAGGACTGTAGGTAGCACCGCCATACAGCAGCTTCTTGTCATATTGGTAGACCAGTCTGCCTGTCACATCTCCTCGCCAGGTAGTTCCGTCATACTTCACCAACATAGACGATTTTATTTTTAAGAACGGATTTCTCAACTGAATATTGTATCCACCTGTCAAATAATATACGGCATCTATCTTCATTTCATTGGTTTCTCCCAGTTCAATGGTGGGAGAAGTCAGATGTTGAGTTGAAAGTCCCACATACCAAGGTCCGCGCATATAATAAAGACCTACGCCCAAATCCATGCCACTACCATTAACATCGGAGGTGGCAAGAGCAGGGTCACCAGACTCTCCGGCATCCACCTTGCTACCGTCAAACTTCTCGCTGATCATGCCACCCTGCAATCCTATACCCAGCATACCCCCCAGGAGCGGTCGCTTCAGAGAATACTGTAAGGAAAGACGCTGATGAGTGAAAAGACCAATCTGGTCGTTCATCAGGTTGATTCCCACGCCATGATAGTTTTTCAGCGCATAAAGAGGCATATCCGCAGCCACATACATCGTACGGGGATTATGTTCGAATCCTACCATATCTAAAGCGTAAGCAGCCGTCACGTTCAGTTTAGCCTGCTTACCCACTGCTGCCGGATTAAAGGAAGGTTCCATGTCGAAGTAATGACTGAAAGAAGGGTCATACTGCGCCCAGGAACACAAGGCATCCGTCAGCACCAAACATAATATGATGAATCTTTTTAACACAATCTAATAACGTAAAAATCCCGATTTTATTATATATAAAATGAAAAAGGCCGCCCTAAGTAAAGAGCAGCCCTATCATCGACTTTAATATTCGTCGTCATTCCAGAGGAAGTCATCCTTTGAAGGATAATCAGGCCAGATGTCTTCGATACTTTCGTAAACATCCCCTTCGTCCTCAATTTCCTGCAAATTCTCCAGAACTTCCAGAGGCGCACCTGAGCGAGTTGCATAGTCAATCAACTCTTCTTTTGTTGCAGGCCATGGTGCATCTTCCAGCTTTGAAGCTAATTCAAGTGTCCAATACATAGCTTAATTATTTAACGTTTTATGAATTTGGCTGCAAAAGTAATAAAATATATTGTAACTACAAGTTTTTCTCTCATTTTTTTTCATAAAAGAACATAAATTCTCTAGAAAACATATCATACAAGATAAAATCAGCGAGAGAAAACAAAAAAGCCTCAGAAATCTTTCGAAATCTGAGGCTCTTGATAAAAGAAGGCGGCTACCTACTCTCCCGCATTGCATTGCAGTACCATCGGCGCAAGTGAGCTTAACTTCTCTGTTCGGAATGGGAAGAGGTGGGACCTCACCGCAATAACCACCTGATAATGGGTTATGACGTATTTGCACACAAGCAAACTGTATTTGATAGTAAAGAACCACCGTCCCTCTCGATTCCATCGAGAGTCAACAGCTGAAACTAT
>ERZ1023633.270-NODE-270-length-22507-cov-8.592508_pt1 | contig 22507 bp, 22 predicted proteins | sample MGYA00380333_ERZ1023633 | MGnify/ENA primary metagenome ERZ1023633 (study PRJEB33179, sample SAMN07448972) | human gut metagenome | biome: Human-gut; feature: Human associated habitat; material: Faeces | host: Homo sapiens | place: India: Bhopal | collected...
TTTTTTTAAAGATACGGCGACCACCGCTAGCTACACGAATGCGAGCGTCGGCAGCGTCAGATGGGTATACGAGACAGGGCTACAACATCCTATATTATGCAAACAGCATCAGTTCAGCGCTCAGCTCATAAGCGCACGTTGAGCAGCAGCATCGCCGCCATGACGGCGTGGCTCAACGCAAAGAGCATCTCTTACACCGCTTTCTGTGGCTTCAGCATCACACGACGCGAGGTTCTCCACGTCAACGCGGCCTTCATTGCGCTCACCGTCGGCGCCATGGCCGCTGCCACTTCTCTACTCATCACCATCGTCTGCATCCTCGCTGCTGCCCTCTCGGTCAGACAGCTCAACCGCGAGAACACACAGCCCGAAGAGGCTGAGAAAGGAGGCGAGGCATGAGGATCTATCGTGTGAAACATGGCATGTGGCGACGTTACAAAAAGAATAAGAAGGTTGTTGAAAGGCTTTATAACTGCAAAGTGGAAGTGCTCGTCACTCCTCGTGAGGAGTTTAAATCAATAAGCTATCGCAAAAGAGCAAAGAGCATGCGTGCGGCGTACATACGCTTTAACTTAGCTGCGATGAACACCCTTCTTGAAAGACGGAAAGGAGGTCAGCGATGACTGTAGAGCAGAGCTTCATGAACCAGATGGCAGTAGTGCTTGTGAGAGACTACGCACCCAGGAACAATTTTCAAAAGGCGATGGTGCGCTATCTCTCACCGCTCCATGGCATGTGCATTCAGACGGAACGCATCCCCGACTTGTTTGCGGATATAAAGCTTTTGGTTAACGTGTTGGAGCATAAATATCCGCGACGCAAGACCCGTGCAACTGTCGATCGCTTTTTGACAAGAACAGACCTCTATGGCCATGAGTGCAAGGCTATGATTGTTAAGGATGAGGGCTTTAACGACGTTGCTGATGTGGCTTCTGTGTTTGTCATGCCTTTCGTAGGCATGCTGCATGCTGCCGACGTAGGGGCCTGTCAACGCATGTTTGCCTTGCCGTTCTGTTCGGACAAGGTATCATGGGCAATGAAATACAATAATTTTACAGATCCCGTAATGTAGAAAGGAGACTAACAATGAACAATTCACAGAAAACAACACAGCAGCACACTCAAAACGCTGCTCAACAGCAAGAGCCTTTGCAGTTTGCACGCCCAAACATCGTGAAGCAGCTCGACAACGACATAAAAACATGTGAAAGGAGGTGAATTATGAAAATGGAGATCAACGCCAAGACAGCAGCAGCACTCAACATGTTCTGCGATGCCGACAACCTCGATGCAAAAATAAGACTGCTCGATGAGCTAACCGACTTTCTGCTTGAGGAGTCGTCAGAGCCCGACATCAACCCAGAGACAGCTGTTGAACGTCTCGACCAAATTCACGCTATACGCGACCTACAAAAGTCTTTAACTTCAATACGCACATCATTATGACAGAAAAAGAAGAATTTGAAACACAGCGCATGAACACTCTCGCTGTGCTTGACAGCTATTTTGCTTCTCGCTCAGCATATCCAGGAATGAGTGAGTTAGACGAGCCGTTAATATTAGAACACAAGACTTCAGCAGACATTGTTGATGACCTTGCTCCCATCTTACCTATTTCGCCACAAGACGTTTTTACTTATCTCAAAAAAAACAACTATCGCCTTAAGACAATGGCTGACGGTACATTGTGTTGGGAGATTTATCGCGACTTGAGATACATGATGTAAATGCACATTTTTTACATTAATATAGTCCCTAATTTTTGCGGTGTGGTCGATGCGAATCGATCACACTGCTTTTGTATTCTTAATTTAATTGTGTAGATGTTACCTTTGTCTTTGTAAAACAACGAAAGGCATATGATAACAGTCACTCAAGCCATCTCTGGCACTTACTTCTCTTCAAACATCCCTGACGTGGAGTTCGTCATCAGCGGCTACAGAGCTGCTGTGACCATGACTGTTGACGGGAAGCAAATTTATGCGGAACATCTTTATCCCGTCGACGGCAAGATAACAATCGCTGAGCTTGACCGTCTGCTCACTCCTTACGCTCGGCAGACACTTAAAGCTTCGTTGAAAATAGATATTAAAGAGTATGTGTCGAGCTCTGACAAGGTCTCAAGCTCCACGGTTCTTTCTGCTGATATCATCTACTGCATCGCTGACATCGGCACAACTGCTGCCGATTTCACCAAGACGCGCTTCCTCACGCTTCTCGATGGAGAGAAGATCACGGCATTAAACCGTCTTGAGTATCTACATTTCATCGGTAAGGACAGCGCAACAGTGACGTCCTATTATGATGACGGCACTAATAAGTCGTTCACGTTACTTCCTGTCGGAGGCAACGACCTATATACCACACTCGATGTATCTCCATCTCAGTTTGCCATTAGTGGTAGTTGCTTGATTGACTATATTGTCCAAGCCGGGCAGCGCAGCTTCAGGTTCACAATAGATTTTGATGAACCAGACTGCGCTCCCATTCTGGTTTTCGACAACTCATTCGGCGTAGAGGAGCTCCTCTATTGCACAGGCACACACACCGTAGCACCATCATACAAGCGCAGCCAAGGCTATATTGGTAAACTGCAACGCAACTATGACATCGTTGAGACTCGCACCTTCAAGGCTGACACTGGCGTGTTGAGCTTCATCATGGCCAACTGGGTAGACGAGCTTTTCAGGTCACAGACCGTTCATGTCGTCAACTTCAAAGACGGACACCCTAACATCGGCAAAGAGGTGATAATCACCGAGTCGAAGTCAGAATACAGCAACGAGGACGAAGAGCTGCCACGCTTCACCTTCTCTTATCAGTATGCTCAACGCAACCACAACGTGTTGAACCTATTGCGATCGGGCAGAATTTTCGACAATACCTTTGACAATACATTCGAGTAATGAAAGCAATCCATTTTTCTGACATGTTGCGTCTGCTTGATCAGGCTTACCAACATCGCTCTCTGGTCGACGTATACGCATGGGAGGGTGGTACGGGCGAGACCCTTCACTATAAGGGATGGCTCGTACACCATGTGAACTGGCGCGGAGGCTATGTGAGGCTGCGCAACCCAAAGAACGCACACATCTTGCGGACGCTGCCACAGATATTCATCATTCAAATCAACAATCAACGTGTTTTCTTATGAACCACAATACTACACTTCAGCCGACATCGGTCAACGCCAACCCAGACGGCTTCAGACGTTACCATATCGTCCCGTCGGGCTATGGTATGTCATCGACTCGCAACTCTGTCAACTCTGAGTATGGCGGCGACTCGTCTTATGTGTTTGACGACGAAGACTTGCCAGGCGCTCATAACGTACGCTCCATATCTATCAAGGGCAAGCAATACAGATATGTGCAATGGGGCATTGATGACCAACTGCCATACCGTTTACGCAAGGAACTTATGTCGAACATGGTGACAGCACAATGCCAACAGTTTAACATCGTGAGTTGCTACGGTCAAGGCGTGCGCTTCGTTGATCGCGAGAGCAAGGCTGACGTTAAAGACAAGCAGATTCTTGAATTCTGTCTGCGTAACTCGCTGCAAGAGGTTTTCCTTGAGCAAGCTACTGACATGAAGTTTTACTCGTTCTCTGTCACGGTGATCATCCTCTCACGCGACGGGCAGAAGATTGTGACTGTGCGAAACAAGGATGCATCTTACTGCCGTTTCGAGTATGCGCCGAGCTCTGAGTCGGGCAAGATGGAGCATGTATTCTTCGGCGATTTTCGACTCGGATTCTTCGACGAAGCGAAGATTGAGGTTATTCCACTACTCGACTATTGGGACCCGTTAGGCGACCTGATGGTCCGAATGGGACAGGAACCAAACCCAACGACGGGAACTGTTGGTACACCAACAAGAGACCGCAAGTTCGCGATTCTGAGCCGTATGGCTACGCCTGGCTGTAAGGTCTATCCCATCCCCTACTATTCGTCTATTTTTCGCGATGCTTGGTTTGACATCTATCGTCTCATTGGCATCGGTAAGCGCTTCATGATCAAGAACATGTCGGCACCTCGAGTGCAGATTGAGGTGCATGACGACTATTGGGACAATGTGTGCGACAATGAGGGTATAGCGGACGAGGCGAAACGTAAAGCACGAAAGGAAGAGGAAAAGCAGAACATCATCGACTTCGTTACTGGCATTGAGAATGCTGGCAAAGCGATGATTAGCGGCTACTATGTAGATCCTAACGGCAAGGAGAACCGCATGGTGCGCATTGTGCCTCTAAACGATGCCAACAAGAAGGAGGGTGGCAACTGGAGCGACGACATGAGCGAGGCGTCTAACGCTCTGTGCTTTGCCTTCGGCATTCATCCTAACCTTGTGGGTGCAACGCCTGGCAAGAGCCAGATGAACAACTCGGGAAGCGACAAGCGTGAACTTTTCACACTTAAGCAAGCTATTGAAAAACCTTGCCATGACGTGATGTGCAAGCCGTATCATGTAATCCTACACTACAACAAATGGAACGACAAGGTGACTGTTGACGTACCGATGATTATGCTGACAACTCTCGACAAGAACAAAGACGCCAAGAAAGTGACGGCCAATAGTAACTTTCCTAAACAAGACGATGAGATATGATTACAATTAGCAAAGAAGACTTCGAGCTTGCTCTGCCTGTCGGCGTGTCAGCTCATGATGAAGTGTATGAGAACGTAAGACCAGCCATTGACATTTCTCTAAACAAATACTGTAGTACAATGCTTGGCGATGTTGGTATTAAGCAAGTTAGCGATACAAGCAACAGTGCAACATTAAAGCAATACTTTAAGATGACAGTGTGCATTGATGCCTTCTTGTCGGTGTTCAGACAACTTGATCTTGTGCTCACGCCAACGGGATTCGGCATCGTGAGCAACGACACGGTGTCACCGGCAAGCAAGCAACGCGTCGATGCTCTCGAAGGGTCGCTACGCACCGCTCTGTGCCGCAACCGGGCAATGGCGGTCTTTATGCTACGCTCTGCCGAGTGGGGCAAAACTCCTGAGGCAAAGAGCTTCATTCGTTACATTTACAGCGAACATTATTTCTTCTTCTCACCACAGGCTACACCTGCACGCTCTTATCAAGACTGGGGAGCGAAGATGTGTGCTGTAGTTGACACCGATGAACAGCTGCGCATGCGCTTCGGCGATGCCCAGATTGACGACATGCTCGATGCTTATAGATGCAACGACCATGACCGTCTGACAACTTATGCCACAGCGCTGCAACTGGCGTGCGACTTGACTGACAAATGGGATTCCATGGGCAAGGCAGCAACGGGCACACCTGTCTATCGCCGACTTGAACGCGAGATTGAGGAGAATGCGGTGACATTCGCCATTTACCATGAATCAGACGCGTACAAGGCAGCCCATGCTCCTGTGTTTGAAAACAAAAAAGAATCTTCTGCTTTTCTCTTCAATGGCTAATATAGAACTTTCTGCTCCTCAATCTTGGCGTGAGCTGACTCAAGAGCAGCTACGTTATGTGTTTTTCCTTCTTGCCACCTTCGCTGACATGACGGTGGTGAAGACTTATATGTTCGTTAGATTTACAGGCATCAGCATCCTATGCAAGAATCGTTATGGATGGAAATGTGCATACAAGCCTGAAGGCAAACGCAGACACGAAGCATTCTACCTCGCACCATGGCAAATTAACTCTTTCATAAAGCAGCTATCATGGGTGGACAGCACTGAGACCATGGACAATAGGTTGGATGTTGTTCAAGATCTTCAGGCTGTTCATCCGCTGCTACAGGAAGACCCTGAGACAAAGCGGGTCATTCCTTTTGGCGACTACCTCTGCATGGAACAGCAATATCAGCTGTTCAATAGCACTCGCAATGAGCAGCACATAGACAAGCTGGCCTCGTTCCTTTACCGTCATCCTGACTTCTCAAGACCCTCACAGCTGAGCCTTACTCAAGGTGAACGCTTGGCCACGCTCGCTTGGTTTGCACACATCAAGCATGTCATGTCGTTTGCTTTCAAACATTTCTTCCGTAAGGTGAATGATGAAGGAGATATCTCTGAGCTGTCTGTTCTTGAGTCTATCAACACTCAAATCAGAGCTCTTACGGATGGCGATGTGACAAAGGAGCAGCAAGTGAAGCAGACCGACTGTTGGCGTGCGCTCACTGAGCTTGACGCTAAAGCCAGAGAAGCTGAAGAATTCCGGAAGAAATTTCCTAAATCGACACATTAAATTATAACGGTTATGAAAGATCTTTTTCCTGCACTTGATTACTTTACACAACTCGCGAAGACAAACAAGCTCGCCTCTGAGCTTTGTTTCCATCCTTGTCTCTGTAGCGGTCCCGAGTCTATTGATGGAGTCATGCAAGGCTTCAAAAGATATAAGAACTTCATCATGGTCGATGATACAACCTCACAGCAAACATTCGGCAATGGAGTCGGATTCTTCCGTCGTGACGTTTATACTGTCTTCATCGTCGCTGCTTATAGACGCGATGACATGGAAGACAGAGAACAGAAGCTGAACCTTTGCAGACAGTTGTTCAGACAGTTTCACGCACGCATGATCTTCGACCGTGACGAGCTCGGCGATGAACGTCTGACGTTCATGCAGCTGAACAATATCTATTCGACAGAGATGCCGCGCTACTCGTACAATGGTGTCACGGGCCTATATTTTATGGTACAGAATGAAGAACCTATTGACTTGAGCTATGATGCGTCAGAATGGACTACAACCAAACATGACTGATGCTGAGCATCAGAAATGGATCGATGGGTGGCAGAAGTTTATGATAGACATCTGGCGCGAAAAGATGATGTCTTTCGCGCCTCCTGTCTATGACACGGGTGCCCTGGCGCGTTCTGTTCAAGGCGTGGTGCATCCAGGTCCGGTTACGACTATTGAGCACAGGTTCTTGGAGTATGGCATCTATGTCGCTCGTGGCGTAGGCAAGGGCTATCGCCCTGGCAACCCTGGTGACCTTGAGTTTCTGAAGGATTGGAAAACAAACCCGCACCACAGACAGGCGCGTGACTGGTTCTCTAAGAAATATCTTTACTCTATACATCGTCTCAATGAGTTTGAAGCGGCTTATTATGGAACAGCTTATAACGGTGTTGTCAGCTCGTTCCTCTATCAGCTGTTCGGTGGCGGCAATAATTCAATAGACCGTAGCGTCTCGCAGCTTTAGCCTGTATTTTTTTTCATCGTCTTTATCATCTATCTTTGTGTTATGACTTTTGCACAAGAAATATCCGCTCTTCGTGAAATGTTCACCGCCATTCGCGATGAACGTCGCACTCACGCCAACACTGCCTCGCGTGTTGGCTCGGCTTTCCTTGCCATCTTGGACTATCTTGACAACGCACCGTTCATTCGCAAAGACAGAGAGGATTCTGACGCTTTCTTGCTCCACCTGCTCAAAGGTGCCGTCATAGGCGAGAAAGACAACATCAAGCTCAACCCAGATGGTTCTATTGACTGTGGCTCTATCAACGCAAGTGGCGATGCGACGTTAGGTAATGTGTCGCTCGAGAGCGTAAGGAGTAAAGGGTACACAGAAAGTGACAGAACGCTCATTGGTGGCAATGGCTTTGAACTCTACAAGGACAATAGCGGCAAGTCGCATCTGTATATTGATAACGCTGTTATCCGTGGTAAGCTGTTGGCTGCAGAGACCGAGGTGCGCAAGATTTCTTACAGCGGCGGCACCATGGTGTTGTCTAACGCAGGAAGCACCATTGTACGCGTAGTGGGTCTTGATGCCGAGGGCCGTGAGGTCGTTGCATCTGCTGATGCAAAGGCTTTCAAGTGTTGGGCCTCGGCTGATGACGGCACTACACGCACGATGAACTGGTGGAAGGCTGGCGATATGGCCATGTGCAAGACGTTCAATGTAAAGGGTAGCAACAGATATTATTGGCGTTTAGTGATTGCCAGAGGACAAGAGATGCTTGAGGATGGCAAGCTCTATGACTATGTAGTGCTGTCCAACCTCAAATCTTTTGTTGGAGCTGACGCAGTGTCGCCTGTCAACGCTGGGATGGCTTCTTTTGCCTCTGTGATAGAAGAGCAAGACGGCAAGTCAACTGACGATGCTGGCGTTGATATTGCAACACGCACTTATTACGGATTCGATCCCATGGGCTCAGACGTTCCGATTGCGGGAGACGTTATTGTTCAGGTGGGTAGCGAAACGCGGTTCATACAGCGCGGCAACGCTATAAAGCTTGCAACAAGTGCTGATGATGGAGATACAAGAACAGCTCCTTCTCTTACGATGTATCATCAAATAGGCAACACATGGAGCACTGACGATGGAGACTGTGACGTGTGGCAATGGAAGACTGTCACGACTTTTATGGCTCCTACGGGCGTTCGCTTCAATGCTGACTATTTCAAATGGTTCTCAGGTAGCGAAGACAACGTTGTTGATCCTATCGTTATCAGCTATACCCTAACGCCAAGCAGCACCTTCTTAGTGCGGCAGGTGTCAACGGGTAAGGTTGAACCTACAGACATAACCCTTTCACTAACTAAGCACACAGGCAACAGAGTGGAGGCATGGAACGACAAGGGTGTAACGCTGAAGGCACGCTATACAAAGCGTAATGGACTTACAGGCGAAAAGGTGATAAAGAGCATAAAAGACATTGGCGATCTTTATGCACTGTCGACATTGCGCGTGAAAGCCGTTGACCAAGATGGCAAGGAACTGTGCTACACCGACATCGCTATAATTTCAGACGGTGAGGATTTCGATGTGCAGGTTCTTGCAGAGGGCGGCAACAGCATTTTCAACGGTGAAGGCTCAAAGAAGCTTACGGCCTACGTCTATCGCAACGGAACCGACATTACAGACACCATCGCATCGATGTCTTTCACTTGGAAAAGACAGAGCGGAGACGCGGAAGACGACAATGTGTGGAATAGCCTGCATGTGGGACTTGGCAATGTGTGCACAGTGAGTGCAGACGACATCGACAGAAGCGCCATGTTCATGTGTGAGGTAGCTATAGGATAGTTTTACAGTAAACATTATAAACAATTTAAAAGCAAAAATTATTATGGCAACAAGAATTGCAAGTGGTCAGATCACTATCGTTGACCTCAACGACGGAAAGGCCGTACAGGCGTTTACATCAACAAGTCAGGGCGACACTCAGATCTATAGCCCTAACGAGAACAGCTACAGCCCTAACTACACGAACAGCCCCTATCAGGTGGTGACTGCCAAGGTGTTTGTGACAGGTAGCAGTGTTGATCAGGCACCGACAAGTGCCTGTTCTGGTTGGACATGGAAGGTAAACGGCACAGCTGTAACAGCGACTGGCGATATCACGTTTGCGAAGAACGTGCTCACCATCAAGCGTAACATAACAACATCGGTTAAATTTTTTAACGTTGAATGGAGCTGTGTGTTCACAGACCCAGAGCGCAAGACGGTGACCAATGTCCAGGGCTTCAAAACCATCAACCTGACGCAGTCGGGTGGCTCGTTGGCGCTTGTGCAAATTACACAGCCTAAGGGCAACACCTTCGATGCAGAAAACAACCTCACCTTGCTGACGGCGGTTGCAAAGCTTTTCCGCGGCAGCAAGCAGGACACCTCTGTGACTTCAATTGTATGGAAGAAGCTAAACCTCTCAACAGGAGCGTGGGACGCGGTAGCTGCAAGCAACTATGCAACAAGCGGCGGCACAAGCACTCTGACGGTAAAGGCTGATGACGTGCTGAACTTTCAGTCGTTCATGTGCGAGATCACTGACACCGATGGCACATTTAACGCCATCGTGACATTCTTCGATGCTACAGATCCGTACACGGTTGAGGTCTACACAACAACGGGCGATGTTATTGTTAACGGTTCAGGCAGCACGCAGATTTTTGCCCGTGTGTGGCGAGGTTCAACAGTAGTTGAAGAGGCGGGAGCTGCTACACCGCAGTTCAACTACGTTTGGACGAAGTACAACAAGGCTGGTACAGCTACAAATTGGGACGGCGCGACCTCTGTGACAAAGACCGGCAACCCTATCACGGTGAACGCTGCTGATGTGGATGTGCGCTGCACAATCTACTGTGAGGTTCAAAAGAAATAAAGATATGGCAAAAGAAGTGATAGGCAAAGGCTGGATAACAGTCGCGGCTATCAACGACGGTTCGCCGGGGCTCCCTGGTTCTCCAGGGAGTCCAGGCAAGCCTGGATCTGATGGCTACACAGTCTGCGCTACGCCGTCGGTCATTACGTTCGGCATAAGGAAGGTTAGCAACAAAATTTTTGTTGCTGACACGTCAAAGAACAACACGTCTACGGTGAAGGTGATGAAGGGCGATATTGACGTTACGGAGAGATGTAGAGTGACGGTTGCGAGCACAGAAAACTGTACGGCGACAGGACCATCCGCGGGTGGCTCGGGTCTAATCAAGGTCACACGCATGTCATACTACACGGCTGATGGCGTGGCCTACTCTCTCACGTCGGGCTCTGTAACGGTCAGCATCAAAGTGGGCGAGGCAACGCTTAGCCACACCATCGGCGTGAGCGTGGACATGAGCACGGTGTGGGGCGGAATAGAGACGAGCGTCAAGGGGCTGAAGAGCGAGTTTGGTGAGCTACAACAGGACTTGCAGAGCGAAGCTCCCAATGTGCTTACGAAATACACTTCCAAGATTGAGCAGACAGCTCAGACCATATCTGCCAAGGTAGCGCAGGAGACGGTGGGCAGGCTGAATGTGTTGCCGGGCACGGCGTTCAACCGAGAAACGGAGGTGGAGCAGCTGAATAGTTGGTGTCCCAGTAGTTTAGAGCCACTCGGCGGTCTTGATGGCACAGGAGCGGTAGTGGTAAGCCAAAGCGGCGCTACAACGCAGACATGGTGCGGTGTGGTGTGGAGAGGTGTGAAGCTTAAGCCGTCAACCTACTACACGGCGAGCGTGTGGGCGCGTGCTGACGGTGGTCTTGACGACAACATGTATATGAGCTTTGCGCAAGAAGGTGATTCCCAGGCATTCTGGTATATGCCCCTTGCAACAGCCAACGAGACCTTTGGGTGGAAGCTCTTTACGACAACGTTTAAAACGAGCGAAACGGCAGCTGGCTGCAACAATGTGACAGTGGATTTGGGCATAAGGACAAATGGCGTAGGCCGCTTCTGCAAGATGATGCTTGACGAAAGCGACACCTATAATGGCTGGACCGCCGCATCCTATGCTGATGTGTCGTCGCGTGCGTTAGAGGCTACGGGTATAGACATCAAGAACAAGACGATCGACATGACGGCAGACAAGTTTACGCTCAGGAACAATCACGGTGAGAAGAGCTTTGACGTGGACGAGGACGGCAACCTTGAAGCACGTTCGTTGAAGAGTGTGTCGAAAGACGGACTGCTGACAGCCGTGATAAAGGATGGGGCTTTTAATGCTAAGAATGAGATGAGTGGAGCGTCTGCCTTTATTGGTCTTATTGATGGCTTGCCGTATTTGCAGTTTACCAACGCAGCGGGTGTTGTAACATATGCGATAGGAGCAACAGGAGGCAGGGCTTTTGGCAGTGTAAAGCTATCGCTCACTGCTTGCAATATGTGGTTATCAGTCGCAGACAACCCTGTGTCATCTGATAGTTGGTTGATAACTTATGGTGGCAGTATCACATTGAAAAACCTTGGGCAAGAGACATTGTCGGTGTACAAGAGTAAACTTATAACGACCATCGATGGTTTCTCAAAAAAGTTGACACCGACACCTTCAAATGACAGCTTCACCATGGGCGTTACAGGCACGAATGACAAGATGTCATCGGTATTCCCTGGGGCAGAACTGGTGGTAAATTTTATAACAATTACAGAAACAGTGAAAAAGAAGAACAGTGACGGTTCTTATAATACGAAACCAAGTGGATACAGGAGCGTGGCTGTTGTTTACAATAATGAAAAGATTGGAAATGGTGTCGTTAAATAACAATTGGTTTTTGCTTTAATATACTGAGCTAAAGTTATGTTTTATTTTTACGGCATACTCTTATGTGGGGTATGCCGTATTTTTGTTTTTTTCTTACATGTGTATCTTTGCAATGAATAATCAAACTTAATATTATGATGATAGAAAATATTCGTTCTCTTTTCGTTGGCATCGCAATAGCTGTGCTTGCGTTCCTAAAGCCTATCGAGGGTGAGCTGACATCACTGATGATCGTCTTCTTCCTAAACTTTGTTTGTGGCTATTTGTCTGGCATGATTGCTAATCATGAGGATTTCAACCTTAAGAAGGCTCTCAGATGCGGTGCAGAGGCTACCGTGTTCTTTATACTTTGCTGTGCCGTCTATGCAGTGGGACAGATGAAACAGCAGCAATCAGGTGCGCTACAATGTGTGAGTTTCGTTACCTATGTTGTGCTCTATTTCTATGGACTTAATATCCTTAAGAACCTAAAAAAGATTTTCAAACAGGGCTCGGCACCATGGCAAATAGTTGCTTTCTTATATTATTTTCTGCGCTTCAAATTCATTGAGCGCATCCCTGGACTCTCGGACTATCTGTCCATTCCACGGGATTAACATTAAAAAAACAAATTTATATGCAGTTATCTCCTCATTTCTCTCTTGAAGAGCTTACGCGGTCTACAGCAGCCCGCAATCTCTCAATCGACAACTCCCCGAACAAATCGGAACTGGCTAATCTGCGCCTGCTTGCAGAGAGTGTTCTTGAACCTTTGCGACAGGCTTTCGGAAAGCCCATCGTGGTCAACTCTGGCTTCCGCTGCGAGGCGTTGAATAAGGCAGTTGGGGGTGCACGTTCGTCGCAACACATGCTCGGGCAGGCTGCCGATATTCGCACCCTGAGCAATACAAAAGAAGACAATCAGGCGCTCTTTGAGACGGCAGCTTCTCTTGTTCGCTCACATTCTATCTGTGTTGGCCAACTCATTGATGAGTATGGCTTCAGCTGGGTGCACATATCAACACCCGGCAAACATGTCAATAATATTATACATATCAAATGACAAGCTGTGAAAACGAAACTATTTCTTTTCATCGGGCTGCTCTTGTCTCTCATAGGGTGCTCGTCTCATCAGCCGATAACCTTAGAACGTGTTGTTCTGAAAACTGACACGCTTTACAAAACGAAGGTTAGCACTGACACATTCCGTATTCATGACTCCATCTACGTTGAGACTTTTACTCGTGGAGACACGGTGTTCAAGACTCGCGTAGAATGGAAATGGCGTGATCGTACCAAAGTCAAGGTTGATACGATCTATAGAATGGGGGTTCTGTCTGATTCTATTCGTGTTCCTGTGCCAACAGCACATAAGGCTACATGGTGGGAAAAGACACAGATGATCATAGGCAAATCTTTTATAGTTTTCTGTTCTATAGTGCTCTTTGCATTGCTCCTGTGGATTATCCATCGCAAGCGATAAAATAAATTGGCTCAAAAACTTTGTTACATCCAAAACTTTTTGTATATTTGTGGTGTAATAACTAAATCGTCTGCTATATGGATACTCTTTTTATATTTTGGGCTTTAATCATATTTGCAATCTGCATTGGCAAGGGGGTCGGAACCCTTGCCAAAAGCAAAAGAAAAACCTTAGGTTCGTTTAAAGTCGATGACTCTGATAAGCCAACATCTATGATTAGGCTGTATAAATTTGACAAGACATACGATCCTCAGTCTTTCTTCTATAGGAAAGAACGTGAAATCATGGTCTCATCTCTTCCGGACAATCTGATAAAAAATGAGCTTAAAAATCTAAGAGAGCAATATAAAGCTTTCTTGGACTCGAAAAAAAAATAGTATTTTTATTGGTGTTTAACAAGTGCTACCTTTGGTCTTATAACCAAATGTAGCACTTTTTGTATGGCAACAACCCAAACTTTTGAAACAATCATCCGTCTAAACGCTCAAGAAGCAAAGAACGAGATGGCAGCTCTTCAAAAAAGTCTTGATGACTTGAAGAGAAAAAAGGCGGATGCCTTGCGTGATCCTGGCACATCTGTCAAGGATATTAACAATTTCAACAAACAGATCAAGGCGGCTGAGGCAAGTCTTAAGGCTTATGGTAGCAGCGTGTCAAAAACAATTGACACGGTAAATAATCTTTCCACTGCATCGTTAGGAGATATAGAGAAAGCAGCGCGTGAAGTGCGTAAGGCCATGAAACAAGTGACAAATGCTGATGATTATCACGCGCTTAACGAAGTTCTGCAACGTTGTAAAGATCGCATGGACTTTATAAAAGACTCAACAGTGCAGTCGCTAAAGCAAATGCAAGAGCTGAACAGTGCAACAGCAAACCTTCAACGTGTCCTAGGCAATGTTAATGGAGCTTCACTGAACGAACTGACGGCTGCTGCCTCAAAACTTCAAGAGGAACTTGGAGACATGAAACCTGACACAGAGGCTTTTGTCAGGGCATCTGAAGACCTCAAAAAAATTAAGAATCGCATCCAGGAAGTAAATGCAGCGCAAAAAGATGCGAATCTCTCGATAGACAAATATGATCAGGAGATAGCTGCTGCTAAAAGGTCTGCCGCAGATCTTGCTCGAGAAAATAAGCTGATTGATGCTACACTCAAGAATATTAGTGGTGCATCGTTGCGTGACCTTCAGTATTCACTGAAGATTGTCAACGAGCGTCTAGCAGACGCAAAGCAGGGTACAGAAGCATTTGACTTGCTAAGTAACAAGGCTAAGGAGTTGAAAGCTCAAATTGCAGCCGTTAACAATGAACAGATAACATCTACATCGCTTTTTGGCAAAACGGTTAATAGTCTGAACAAAAACTGGGGCGCAATTACGCAAGGGGTTGCTGCTTTCACAGGCCTGTCTGCTTCTGTTCGCCAGTGTGTGAATGCTTTCACTTCTATGGATCAGACGATGAACAATGTCCGTAAATTTACAGGACAGTCCATGGAGGAAGTGCTTGAAATGAATGAAAACTTTAAAAAGATAGACACTCGTACACCAAGAAAGGCACTAAATGGACTTGCCGCTGATGCGGGCAGACTCAGTATTACTTCCAAAGAAGCTGTTGAGGAGTTTGTTGATGTAGCAGATAAAATAGATGTAGCACTTGGCGAAGATTTGGGAGAAGACGCCCTTCTTCTGATTACCAAGCTCTCTATGGCGTTTGGCGAAGATGACCGTCTAGGCTTACGCGGCGCAATGCTCGCTACAGCTTCTGCTATCAACGAACTTGCGCAAAACTCTTCTGCCTCAGCTAACTACCTTGTTGATTTTACAGCTCGCGTCGCTGGCGTTGGCAAACAAGTTGGCCTTACACAGGCGCAAATCATGGGATTCGGTGCGGTAATGGATGAAAATCTTCTAAGAGACGAGATGAGTTCTACAGCATTTTCTCAACTTCTAACTAAAATGGCAGTCGACACAAAGACATTCGCTAAGATGGCAGGTGTTGATGTTAAGACTTTCGCTGATATGGTAAAGAACGACATGAACAAAGCAGTCATTACACTCATGGAAAACTTGAAGGCTAAAGGTAGCTTTAACCAACTCGGCAAAATGTTCGGTGATATGGGGCTTGATGGCGTTCGTGCCGTGAACGTATTGGCGAAAATGGTGGACAAAATAGATGATATTAGAGATAGACAGGAAATTGCTACCAAAGCCTATAAAGAAGCGAATTCTGTGTTGGAGGAGTTTGATATTCAAAACAATACGATTGAAGGTGATATTGAGAAAGCCAAAAATAAATTTAACGAGTTGACAATAGAACTTGGCGAACGTCTATTGCCTGTTGTAAAATATACCATTAGTGGCAGTAACTTGCTCGTTAAAACACTATCTATATTAGCAACTTTTACAATGAAATATTGGAAAGGGCTTGTAGTGCTTTCATCTGGCTTAGCAGCTTATACGTTAGCGGTGAAGGCATCAGCAATAGCAGAGGCGGCTTCAAATCTCACAAAGCTTAAAAGTATTGCTATAGATAAACTCAAAGCTACATATACCACTCTTGTGACGTCGGCACAAGAAGCATATAAAATAGCGGTTATGGCGTGCACAAAACAGATTGGATTTGCTACAGCTGCTCAACAGCTGTGGAATAATGTCATTCTCGCCAACCCGTTGGCTGCAGCCTTGGTGACCATGGTGGCAGTATCAGCTGCTCTTATTACGTTTGCTTCAAGAACAGACAAGGCCACTCTGGCTCAACGCGAGCTGAATAAAGCAAACTCTGAAGCTTCGGCACAATGTCGCTCTGAGATTGCTGAGATTTCGTCGTTGGTTAAGCTTGTACAAGACAAATCGGCTTCAGATAATGTGCGCACAGAAGCTCTTAAAAAATTAAAGGAGCAATACCCTGGCTATCTTGACAACCTCACTCTTGAGAATGCCCTGTCAAACGATGCACGCAAGGCTGTTGACAGTCTCACTGATTCGATTTTGGCTCAAGCTAAGGCTCGTGTTTATCTTGCTAAGGTCGAAGAGCTTGAACGAAAAAAACAGGATGTAGATGAAGAGTATATGGATAGTTGGTGGGGCAAGATGGTGCAAAATTTCCGCTCCCAGTTCCAAGCTATTGGCAACAATATTGCTCATTATGCACAAAAGGGATATAATGCTCTTGTTCAAGGTTTTGATAATGGACAGTTCCGCCATGGTTTAGAAGGCTTCAGTCATGGTTGGTCGGCAAAAACTTACGTTGAACGCGAAGGCCTAAGCCGTAATCCAACAGTTAACTATGTGCGTAACCATTCACAAGACTTGCTGAAACTACAGCAACAGCAAGATGAATGGTTGGAAAAATATCGACAAGTCCAGAAGGAAGAGGTCGAGCAGATGGAGATAACGCGAAAAGCAAACGAGAACTTAGGGAAGAAAAACAAGGATGCGAATAAAAATAATGGTAACAATCTGAACGAAGAGTATAAATCGCAAGAGGAATTAAAAGCTGAAGCTGCTGCTCAGCGCAAAGCAGCAGTTGCGACAAGAAAGGCAGAGACTGAACGAAAACGGCAAGAAGCCCAGCGAAATAAAACTCTCAAAGAGGCTGTCAAAGCTCAGCAAGCGTTAACAGATGCTGAGCTTGTCGAAAACTACCGTATGTATATTGACGAAAATCGTAGCTATCGAGAGTTTATGAGTGAGCAGTATAAGATCAAAAGCAATGGTATTGATGAGCAGATTAAGCTATATGGAAAAGATTCTAACGAGGCTCAAGCTCTCATTAAGAAGAAAACGGATCTTGAGCAACAATATCATAGAGATATTTTACAGCTCGACGAACGCGAACTGCAAAGGAAACATGCAAGCATAGCTATAGAGTTACAGATGGCTTATGAGAAAAAAGAAGCAAACAGTGCTCTGTATCATGACGACATCGCTTTGGCAGAAGCACTTTATCAAAACGAAATTGACTATCTTAAAAAAAGACAGTCGCTTTATAAGAAAGGATCTCAAGAATGGCTCGACGTTGACGCTGAGATTAGCCAGAAACAGCAGGAACAGGGTCTTGCTAGAGAGCAGCGTTATTCGGACTTGCTGTCTCAGTACAAAGAGCAATGGGCTTCAAAGGACATCAAAGAGCAAGAGCGTATCACGCTCAAAGGACTCGAACACTTACACCAACAGGGACTGCTTAAAGAAAAGGAGTACCAGGAAATGTTGAAGCAGATAAAACTCCATTATCAAGAACAAGAGTCTGAGGAGAATTTGCACAATTCCGGAAACGAAGTGTTTAAACGTAACGCACATTCTGCCTACACAACCGCATCTAACGAGGCTAAGGCTTCATGGTCAGATAAGCACGAGGAAGGCGTTAAGGTTAAAGATTTTCTCACCTCTGACATTGACATTTACAAGTCTACACTCTCCAACATCAAGTCGATGGAGGAGGATGGTTTGATTTCGCACAAGGAGGCTATGGCAGCCATGGGCGAAGCGACAGCTGTGATGCTCAATGGTGTAGTGGCTAAATTTCAAGCGGCCATGGATACCATCTCGCCGCTCATGAACGCGATGTCTTCTTATTATTCGGCTCAATCAGACTATGAGGTAACGGTTACTGAGAAGAAGTATGAGAAGCTTATCAACGCTGCCGGTAACAATACGGCCAAGACAAAGAAGTTAGAGGAGAAAAAAGAGAAGGAGATTGCCAAGATCAAAACAAAATATGCCCGCAAACAAGCTTCAATGCAAATTGCTCAAGCTGTTGCACAGACTGCCATTTCGGCTATTGCTGCTTACAGTTCTGCCATGCAGGGCGTACCTTATCCCGCGAACTTGGTGCTTGCTCCTATAGCAGCAGGCATTGCTGTAGCTGCCGGTGCTCTACAGATTGCCACCATCAAAAAGCAGCAACAGGCACAAGAGGCAGGCTACTATGAGGGTGGTTTCACGGGCGGATCAAGCTATCGCAGTGAGGCCGGTGTTGTGCATGAGGGTGAGTTTGTCGCTAATCACAAGGCGGTGAATAACAATAATATTCTTCCCGCTCTTCGACTCATAGACGAAGCTCAACGCAACAATACGGTGTCGTCTCTCACAGCAGCAGACATCTCACGCTCGCTTGGTCAAGATGGCGCAACGGTAGTCTCTGCCCCTTCTGTAACTGTCAACACTGACAACTCTGAGCTAAGCTCTACTCTCAACGAAGCTCGCAATGTCATCGACAGACTGTCCAGTATTCTTGCAGACGGCATTCATGCAGAAGTCTATATCGATGGACCGAGAGGGGTGGCAAAGAATCTCGACAGCTTCAATAAACTTAAATCTCGCACTTAATTATGATACAATGTTCAATTAATGGCAATGTGGCCTATCCTTCAACATCAGACAAGATAAAGATCACTTATGCCAATCAGTTCATTGAGGACTCTGGGACATATACTTATGACATTTCGTTCCCGATGTCCATCCATGCCAACCAGGTTCTGTTTGGCAATGTTCATCGTTTCGATGTCCACAAGCCTACTGGGACTTTCGATGACTGCAAAATGTATGTCGACAATAGACTGCTCATCAGCGGCAAAGGTACAGTGACGGCAGTCACTGAGTCAACAGTGAAACTACAGATTGTAGGCGGCAAATCCCGCATCAAATACAACTCAAAATTTGAGAAACATTATATTGATGAGATTGATTTCCCTACTGTCAAGATTTCCAGTGGCATTGACAAGAACCGTTACGCGCAACTAGGCATGACAAGCGTGGACAGCTCAAAGAAGCCTTCAATTGTTATGGTTGACCTAACTAATGGCAAATGTGTCGGCCAACCTGGAGTTGCTCTGTTTTATCCTATTTATGATGAAAGTCATGACTGCATCTCAAACTTGCTGTCAGCCGCTAAATTCACGAAGCTGAAGGTGGATGGTATAAATTACCCTACTGGCAAAATGGCTTGCATGCAACTACTCGCTGTGCAGCCTAATCTGCTGTACGTCCTTAAGCATGTTATTCAATCGGAAGGCTACGATATTAGACGCAATGACTTCGATGTAGAGCCTTGGAAAAGGCTCTACATCGCATCTGCTCGCCGCTCATACCTTATAAAACATGCCTTGCCACACTGGTCTGTCTACACTTTTATAGATGAGTTCCGTAAGCTCTTTAATGCTTCTTTTGTCTTTGATGATGTTTCCATGACTGTTGACATCATCGCTACGAATGAGCTCACAAGCAACGAGGCTGTTGCTTATGACTGCCTGGACGAATATTCAGCTGAGTTCGATGAAGATGGGTTGTCTAATCTCGCCACTTCAAATATTGAATACCAATTTGATGATTCTGTAGGTCGAGATTGGCGCGAGTTTATATCTTTGTCAGCTCTTAAACAGTTCCCTGTTTTGTCGTATAACGACGAGAGCTCTATGTCTTCTGCAGCAATGGCCATGACAACAAAAGAACGACGATGTTCTATCTTTAAAGTCGGCTACTCCTATTATATATGGGCTATGTTACCTAAAGATGGCAACCCCGACACAGAAGAGGAAACAGAGCAGCGCACTTTGTGCGGACTGTTCAACCCAATCATGCGTGACAAAGAGAGCGACAATGTCGTTGACTTAAAGATGATCCCAGTGGCTATGACACAACGCAAGAGAAGACCCGAAAAATTCATGTGGAATGTTACTGACATCATGCCAAACGCTACGGTCTGCATGCCATCGATGTCTAACGACAAAGATACGTCCTTGAGTAATCTGACTGAAGATGATGATGGCAACTATTATGTTTCTGTACAGGATGCTATGCAAGGTGCTGACGCTACATCAACAGAAGAATCGGCGAACGAGACAATGCGACTAATGTTTAGCGGTGATTATGTAAGAAATTTGGACTCGAACAATATAATAGGTTCAGCGTATGTCAACGAGAACACTCTTGCCAGATACCCTATTTGCCTAACAGACGGACGTATGTATCCACGTCTGACTGGCCAAATGGAAACGGTGTCTCTATCGCTTGAAAAGATGCCGTACAACTCAAGAACTCCGGTAGAAATTGATGCACATAATCATTTCTGCATCAAATTCCTGACTGATGATCTGCCAGACCCATCAAAAATTTACATCTTCAACAACCGTCGCTTCATCTGCCAAAAAGTGGAGATCGAAGCGACAGCTGATGGCATCGACAGGCTAAAGACAGGTTACTTCTACGAGATCTTATAATTCTCCTGAAAAATGTTTCGTGACTTCATTTGCGACTCTCGGACTTTTCAGATACTTATTTGTTACTGAAATATCTGAGTGTCGCGCTTGATCACGAGCAACAACTATACCTTCGGCATTGGCAAGGTCGCGAATACCAGAATCTTTTAGACTGTAAAATTGGTAGGTGTCAGGGAAATTGAGAGCTTTCCTGACGCGACACCATTCTTGCCTAAAGCGGTTGACAGCTATCTGTTCTCTGCCAGGCCTGACGTCCTTGCCAAAGAGATAGTCTGAAGACGCATAGTTAAAAACACCTTGATCTATCATCACCTTCAGAATGGTGTCATTTAATGCCACAGTCTGCTCCTTACCATTCTTCGAGACCTCGGCGGGTATTGTTATACACTGATTCTTTATTGAAATATTACCAATTTTGATGTGACGCAGCTCTTCGGGCCTAATAAATGTATAATACTCCATCATGCAAGCGAGATAAAAAGACGGACGGACCACTCTTGTATACTCTTTCAATTTATGAAGGTCTTCGGCTTTTATGTTATCGCGGAATTTCTCCTGCTCTTTCATCATCTTTATACCTTCTACATAATTTTCAGAGATATATTGTCTTTCCACGAGCCAAGTGGCGAACGTTGATAGCCATGTTCGGTAGTTGTTGCGTGTCTTGGCTGATCGCTCCTTGTCAAAGACTATATAGTCCAAAAAGTCAACGACAATAGTCTTGTTAAACTGGTAGACATACTTTATTGAAACTTTGGACTCTTCTAAGTAGGATAAAAAAACGGCCAGACGGCTGCGATAATCTGTCGCTGTCTTGCTCTTCAGCATTTTCTTGCCTTCTGACACCTTTATATAATCGGTATAGCGTTTTATTACAGCTTCCCATGTGGTGTAGCTGCGTGCTTTATCATTGTTTATATAAGGGTTCCAGCCGGCAATGAGCTTCTGGGTGAGGTTGGTTATAAGCACTGTGGCTATCAGTTTGCGCTCTTTTTTGTTGTACCTATCAAGCATGTATTTCTTCCGCTTGAGTCTGTCTATTGTCGGATCGTAAGCAAAAAAATCGATATACCAACTTTTTCCTGTATGTAACCGTGGAAGGGTATAACCTATAATATCTCTTGTAGATAAAACTTTTTTGGCTGTTCTGCACATTTTTTTACATTGTTCGTCGGAAGACAACCAATGTTATTAAACTAAAAGTGTCCGGAATTCTGTCCGAGTCTCCGCAACACCCGTAAACGAATTATGGTCGAAACCCCTTTGTTTAAAGGAGATTCGACCATCTTGTAGTTGCGGAGGCAGGACTCGAACATGCGACCTCCAGGTTATGAGCCTGGCGAGCTACCAACTGCTCCACTCCGCGATATTAACTAAAACAAATCAAAAACACATCAAATAGAGCGTTAAGCAATTGTTGTATTTCTGAATTGCGATGCAAAGGTACTGCTTTTATTTGAAACAACAAAACTTTCAATAATAATTTCATGAAATTCCACATATTCTTAATCTAAATCAAGTATTTTATCAATAAGCATAAGGTCTTTTTGAACTAAAAACAGATTACACCTTATTATAATGATTGATTTTTCACTTGTTTGTAACATGAAAGACAAGGATGAAAAGAAGAATAAGATTAAAAGGCTATGAGTTTAAAAAGATGATGATTAAAAAGGAAGATAAAAGATAAAAAAACATGAAAAGAAAAAGGTAAAAGACAGAAGATAAAGATAAGAGGCAAAAATGAGGAAAGAGGAGACGGTGATGAAGATGGTGATGGAGAAGATAGAATGGTGATGGAGAAGATGGAGGTGGAGAAGCAGGTCAGCTTTTAAATAGGAAAATAGTATATCTCGAATGAGGTGAAAAAGATT
>ERZ1023633.276-NODE-276-length-22309-cov-36.567314_pt1 | contig 22309 bp, 17 predicted proteins | sample MGYA00380333_ERZ1023633 | MGnify/ENA primary metagenome ERZ1023633 (study PRJEB33179, sample SAMN07448972) | human gut metagenome | biome: Human-gut; feature: Human associated habitat; material: Faeces | host: Homo sapiens | place: India: Bhopal | collected...
GTTTCCCATGCCTAATTCTTTTTGTTCAATTTCTTGTTTCATATAGAAGATTGTTTGTTCCAATCTGCAAAGAAAATGCAAAATTATCATTCATCGTCCTTTGCAGGTTCAAATAAGTCCTTATATCCAAAGAATATGTTCCCATCTGCGGTTTTTGCGGAGATGACAATTCCTGCGAAAGGATTGTGCTCAACTTCAATCACTTCGCCCTGTGTCCAGTCTTTGGCATGTGTCAAGTCTGGAGATATTAATACTTTGTCGCCTGTTCTCATATTCACAAAAATATAAATGTTGTACTTATTCGGTGCAAAGAAAATGCAAACGAGCGCAAAGAAAGCTTGCTTTCAATTTGCCGAGTGCAGCTTTTCTTATGCAAAGATACGACTTTTCCTCGTAACTTCCAAGGTTTTAGGGAAAAAATACTTGAAAAGGATGGGGAGAAAGAAAAAAATAGGCGGCTCCCGGAATTCGAGAGTCGCCTATTGATTATACTATTTTTATATTATGATGAAACAAATGCTTACTTTACTGTGCAGTAGATGTTGTCAGATGTCTTTCTTGTAGGATACAACTTGATGGTGTTTCCAGCAACAGCAATGTTGTCACCACCTGCTGTCAAGTTATTGAGACTACCACCGAGATTGATGTCCCAACCACCGTTTACGCGGAACTTCCAGCCGTCTGCTGTTACGCCGACATTGGTAGCTTCGAAGCAATACTCTTCTGCATTCCAAGTCATGGCCGCGTCGCCACCCCAATTGTTGAAGCCACCGATGATGCCCATGGTTTCAACCTTTGTTGCCTTGATGGTTCCGTTTGCAAGATTAACATCGAAGTAGTAAACTCCTTCTCCTGCATTCACACCGATGTTTCCATTTTCGTTGGTTGCTGCACCATCAAATGTATTGAATGCACCAGCATTGATTTCGTTGTCCCAACTTCCAGCTACACGCTGGAACTTAAACTGGTTGCCCCAGTTGTTAGGGTCAGCACAATAGAGGAAACCTGTATATGTACCTGTATTGGCATCTACGAGAGCAAGCTTCTGCTCAGCGTTTGTCCAGCCGTCAGTTGCACCGATGAAGTAAATGAATGGATCATACTTCACTTCCTCGATGGTGTAAGTATAGTCCATCATGTTGATGGTGAGCTTATACTTACCAGCCTTGGCAATCTTACCAGCCTTAGCGTCACCGTTGGTCAGCGTACCAGTCATGCTGTCGTCGCCGTCAACCTTAGGACCTACTACGCCGGCAGTCCAGAAGTTACCAGCATCAACGTTCTTCTTAGGAATAATCTTCCAATACTGATTATCCTTGGTTGTCTCGAATGTGATGGTGAAAACAGGATCATCATATACATCCTTATCGCTGTGCTTGAATGCCTGCTTAGCACTTACAGTATTCCAACCATCAACGGCTGCGGCATCACCAACGGCTTCGACATTAAACATATCGCCTACGAGGTAATAGCCATCTTCAATAACTGGAGCCTCAGGAATAGCCTTAACCTGGAATGTTGCAGATGTAGCCATCTTCACGGCTGTTGAGCCATTGCTTACCCATGCATCAAGAGTAGCATCGATGTCGCGCTCTGTAGGACGCTTTCCCCACTTATCTACGATATAGCTTGTCAATTCAGCTGTTGCCATGTTGCCATCAGCATCAATGTCGAATGACTGACCGTCGAAGTTAATCTTATAATTAGGTGTATAAGCTGCGTCGGAAGAAGTAGGAGCAACAATGCTCGCTACTTTTACCTTCTCTGTCTTAACGTTAGCCAAGTTGATGACATCAACTGGAGTAACGCTACCGTCGCCGAATGATACAGCTTCCTCCTGAGGATTTGACTGTGGGTTACCCCAATCTGTGTAGTCCTCGGTACAAGATACCATAGACATCAGCAGGGTCATTCCCAATAATATTTTCTTAATCATAATTGTCTATACTTTAAGTGATTTACAATTTAACGATGCTGAATGCACCTGTGATATCGTTGAATGAGATGACATACTTACCTTCTGCCAAACCGATGTTATGACCATTAGCCTCGCACTTACCATACATGTTGATAGCGCCATCTGCTGCACCATATCCCCAGTTGGTATCCCAAGAACCAGCAATCTTGAACTTGAAGCTTACTGTCTGTCCGGCAGGAACTTCCATCACATAGTACCAAGCGTGGTTTTCAACGCCCTCAGTGTTGTAAGGAAGCATTGGAGTGTCGCTCGCGAAATCGTCTAATGAGGTTGCAATCTGGATAGTACCATAGTTGGTTACATTACCCTCGTACTTCTCCATCTTGGCTGTATTGTCAGCAGTGTTGATTGTAATGGTGTAGTAACCGGCTTCAGCAGCAACGATATGACCACCGTCACCACCGCCATTACGATTTTCTATTGTGCCTTTTTTAGCGCTGATTTCGTTATTGAGTATGGCGTTCATACTGTAATCCCAGTTGAAGTCTGAAGGCAGAATCTTGAAACCAGCTCCGTCGCACTCGGCCTTGTCGTTGTAATCGCCGGTAAGGAAGTAGTTGGTGTATTCAATCTCACCAGCACCAGTCTTCTTGTCGTAAGAGAAGTTTGGCTTAAGGAACATAGGAAGTGCGTCTTCTCCAATGCTCTTGTTGCCAGCCCACTTAGCGCCGAACATGTTACCTACAAGATACCACATTGTTGGAACAGCATCCTTCAGTTCAATATAGTACGGCTTTACTTTGAGCTTTACTGAGTTTGAAGCGACAGGGTTCAGACGGCTTGTGCCCTCAAGGATGTAAGCGTTCACACGAACGTACATCTCCTGCTCGGCAGGAACATTACCTTCAGTCCATTTAAGTATCTTTACCAATGCCTTGTCCATTTCTTCAGCAGAGGCAGAAATGTTGCATTTCTGTGTAGTGTTGCTAAGAACAGCGTAGTCTGGAACCTTTTCGCCACTCTCGTCTGCAGCAGCTTCATCAGTAGAAACTTTGAAGCTGTTGGTTGGAGATACCTGCACCTCGTAAGTTGCGTTGACAGGGGCATTTTCTGCTGTGTACTTAGGCTGTGACCATGTAAGGCCAAGTCCTGTGGAATGCTCCAAATCAATAGTCGCATTGGCATATTCTGGAGTATTCAACGTGAACTCCTTAGGCTGGATAAGCGTAGGGTTTGAGTCGTTGTCATCCGAACATGAAGCGAATAAGCTGATGATGCCGATAAGCAGAGCACCAATTATATATTTATTCTTCATATTGTGTTTTCTTTTATAATTCTATTATACTTTAGTTTTGAACCTCGTTGTATCCATCAATCTGTGTCAAGTTCTTGTTAGAACGAACCTCTGAAGATGGGAGAGGATATACATTATAGGTCTTGGTGAAGGTTGTACCATTAGTACTTCCACCCTTAAGCTCCCATTTGTATGTAGCCTGAGTTCCACCAAACTGATTGAAACGAATCAAGTCGGTACGGCGCTGACCCTCGCAATAAAGCTCGCGAGAACGCTCGTCAAGAACATCGTTAAGAGTGTAAGAAGGACGTACGGCTGCGTGGGCACGATTGCGGAGAGCGTCGATGTACTTCTTTGCCTTAGCAGAACCCTCACCGTTAAGGTGCATCTCTGCCTCTGCTGCATTGAGGTAAGCCTCAGCTACACGGAAGAGGAAGAAGTCGATGTCGACATTATAGCTGTCGTGAGGAGTACCGTTAGTAGAATAGTTGTTATTCCACTTTGGTGTTGCAATACCCTTGACGAACTTATCGTTAGCACCAATCTCCAAAGTACGATCGCCGTCACTGTTGCCTTTACCCCAAAGGATAGCACGGTCGTCAACGTTCATAGCACGAATTTCTTTTGCCGACTTGTTCACTACTACAGAAGGATCGGTGAAGAACTTCTCTACGAATTGTGGACGAACACGCATACCTGACCATGTGTTGGCAGTAGTGGCTGCGTCCTTATCTGTAACAGTCTGCATCGTAGCATCCCAAAGAGCAGCTACATAGAACATAGAACCACCCCATCCCTGAGTCTTTTCTCCATCTTGCATCAATGGGAGAAGAGCCTCGCAGCTTGCACCATTCGATCCATTGTCGCCCATGAAGAGCAGGTCGTATGGCTTGTAGCCATTAGCCTTAGCCTCATTAGACATCTTGCTGTCATCGAAGAGCTTATAGTCTGAATTGATAACCTTCTCGGCATATTCGAGAGCCTTATCCCAATATTGATTGTTCTGACCATCGTTATTGAGGTATGTACCAGCATTGAGGTACAGACGGCTTAAGAGCAACCAGCATGTGCCTTTATCAATGCGGCCATAGTCTGGGTCGCTGTCAGTCTCAGGCTTTGCTGCCAGCAAGTCTGGCTCTGCTGCAAGCAATTCGTCCTTTACCCAGTTGAACAGGAATTCACGGCCCATCTGAAGAAGCTCTGCGCGAGTGTAGCTCTTGCCTTCCTCAAAATTAGAGTTGTAAGAGTGAGCCTGACGCGGTGTCTCTGCAGAAATCTTGTCAATGAATGTCGGGTCTCCGAAGAAGTCGAGCATCAAGAAATAGCTGTAGGCACGAAGTACACGTACCTCTGCATACTTAGTTTTATCCTCTTTGGCTGCGTCGAGGCTCAAGAAATGATTCTCGTAAGAGATGTTCGACATCAGACGATAGTAGAGGTTCTTCAGAGTAGCATTACCCGGATCTAACTTATTGTAGGCAACATCTGCGATACCGCCATCCGACCACCAGCAGACAGCTTCGTCGGTAGGTACCTCGTTGAAGTTGAACAGGTTGCGTAGAAGGGTTGACTTACCATTGTCGTCGATAGTGAAATCGGCATTACCGTCATTACCCTCCATGATAAGACCAGCATAGCACTTGCTGTATAAGCCCATAATATTAGGATTGGCATCAACAGTAGGGTCAATGTTTCCCTTGTTCAAGTCATCCATGCAAGAGCTCAAGCTTGCTGAAAGCAGAAGAGCTGCTGCTGGGGCAATTATTTTGAATTTATTGAGTTTCATATCGAAATCTATTTTAAAATGTTAGAAGTTAAGGTTCAGACCGAGCAGGAATGTGCGGCAACGAGGATAGATGTTGTCGTCCTTACCTGATGTTACTTCAGGGTCGATACCTTTATACTTGGTGATAGTAAATACGTTAGAGCATGAGGCGTAGATACGGCCAGAGATGCCCTTGTAGTTGCCACCCTTCAGCAGATTGTTGAAGTTATAGCCCAGTGTGATGTTGTCGCACTTCAAGAAGCTACCATTCTGAACGAAGTAGTCAGTAAGAGGATAGTTGTATGAAGTCCAGCCCAAATTTACAATATCCTTTGTGCTGTTTTTGTAATATCCCTTAGCACTACAAATTTCTTTCGTATTTATTGCACCCTCAGCGTATCCATTGTAGAGATAGTTTCCGAAGCTTGCACGGAAATTACTGCCGAGATCCCAGTTCTTGTATGCAACCTTGAAGCTGAAACCGCCTGTCCAAGGAGCCACGATATTCTTATAGAAGTATCTGTCGTTCTCGTCAATTGTACCATCGCCATTACGATCTACGTAGCAACCCATGATTGGACGTCCGCTCTCATCGTAAACCTGCTGGTAAACCAAGAATGAGTTGGCTGGCTTTCCTACCTTATGATAGGTGATAGCCTGATCCTGACCTACCTTCATACCTGCCTCTATCATATCACGACCACCAGCAAGTTCGGTAATCTCGTTCTTGTTGTAAGCTGCGTTGACGCTAAGCTCTACGAACCAGTCTTTTGTCTGGATAGGACGACCGGTAATGGCAACCTCAAAACCCTTGTTCTCCAATGTTCCTGCATTCATCAAGAGCGCATTGTCAAAGTTCTGACCTGCAGCGATGGTTGTTGTGCTGAGCAAGTCGGTTGTCTTGCGGATATAACCATCAAGGTTGATGGTGAGTCTCTGGTCGAACATACCATAGTCGAGACCTACGTTCCATGTAGTAGTCGTCTCCCAAGTCAATTCGTCATTGTATGCCAATGGACGGTAGAGTGTTCCTGGGTTGTTGGCAATACCACCGATTGGATAGAGGAAGTGATTACTTGTACTCTTCTTATAGGTAGCGGTGTAGTACTCTTTACCTGTATCCTGCTGACCGGTCTTACCCCAACCAAGTCGGAGTTTCAAGTCGCTGATAGCATCAACATCTTTCAGGAATTTTTCGTCTTTGATACGCCATGCGAAGGCTGCTGATGGGAAGAAACCCCAACGGTGTCCGTCTGCAAAGCGGCTTGAACCATCATAACGGGCAGTGAATGTAAGGAGGTAACGATCCAACAGAGAATAGTTGGCACGTCCATACCAGCTCACGAGGTAAGTCTGTCCCTTCCAGTTGCTTGTATCGTAAGACTTCACAGTTCCTGCAAGAGGTTCGCCCTTGTCGTTCTTACCTTCGTTGGTAGAAGGATACATAGACTTGCTCCACTGGTCTCCCCAATATTTCATGTGGCTATACTCATAACCAGCCATGATGTCGAAATGGTTAGCCTTGTTGAAGTCCTTGGTGTACTGAGCATAGGCAGTAGCTACAACGTTATACTTCTTCTCCTTATTTTCGCTGTTGCCACCATAGTAGAATCCGTATGTAGATTGTGGATTGTTGGTGTTGTACTCTCCACCAGTGCTATATTCTCCAGCTATGTTGGCGTGAAGATGAAGGTCTTCGAAACCATGTATCTTATAGTCTGCCTCTACATTACCCAAGAGAATATGCGCACTCTTGTAGAAATCGTAGTTTTCAACTTTTTCTACAGGGTTTGTTGGAGCATCGTCGTTGCGGTTATATGGGAATGTAGGGTCGTATGAAGTAGTAGGTAATGCCCACTGCCAATAGCCACCCCAGTTCTTGAATGTTTCGTCACTGCTCTTTACTGGGCGGGTAGGATCCATGTTGATAGCTGCACCTACTGCATCCTGTCCACCTGGATTTGTTTTTGAGTAAGAATACTTACCGTTGACATTAATGTTAAGGTGCTTGTCGAACAATGATGGATTGATGTTGAAACCGGCAGTAACTCGCTTATAGTCAGAACCCTTCAGGATACCTTCCTGGCCAGTGTAACCAACGCTGACACGATAAGGCATAGACCAAGAATTCTTACTGATTCCACCTGTCAAGCTGACATTATGCTCATGGCTGACAGCTGCACGGTAAATCTCGTCCTGCCAGTCGGTATCGTATGTGCCGGCAGAATAATCTGGAGTTCCATCTTCATTGAACTTCTTCCAGCCTAAACCTTTGTAGGCAGAAGAATCTTCACCATAATAGTTCTTGATGAAGTCTGTGTATTCGGAACCATTCATCACATCCATCTTCTTGGCAACAGTACTTACTGAAAGTGTACCATTGTAAGAAACCTGTGGCTTCTGACCGCTACGACCCTTCTTGGTTGTAATGATGATGACACCATTGGAACCACGGGAACCATAGATGGCTGTAGCAGAAGCATCTTTCAATACTGTGAAGCTCTCGATATCATTAGGGTTGACAAGAGACAGAGGGTTGTTTACACCCTTTGTGCTGTTGTTATCCATAGGCATACCATCGATAACAATCAATGGGTTGTTGCTCGCAGTAAGAGAAGCACCACCACGGATACGAATCTGTGCTCCATCACCAGGAGCACCCGTTGATGAGTTGACATTTACACCGGCAATTTTACCCTGGATCATATCCTGTGCAGAAGTAATGATACCATGGTTTTTCTCATCAGGCTTGATCGCAGTAACAGAACCTGTCAAGTCGTTCTTTTTTGCTACACCATAACCGATGACTACGACTTCGTTCAAAGACTTAGAGTCATCCTGCAAGGTGATGTTCATGTTGTTGGCAGCCTTCACTGTCTGTGGAGTCAATCCCAGATAAGTGAAAGTAATGTTAGAACCTGGAGCTGCGTCAACAGAGAAGTTACCATCCATGTCGGTAATACCTACTGCCTTACCGTTCACTGTAATGGTAGCACCCATGACTGGCTCACCGGAAGCATCCTTCACGTGTCCCTTAATCGCATTAGTCTGCGCAAAGGAACTTGCTGTCAGAAGCAGACCACTTGCGAGGGTCAATGCTCTGAGAGGCAATTTAAATTTTACCTGCTTCATCATTTTGTCTGATTTTTAAGTTTATGTTTATATTTATTGCTTTATTCTTGACGAATATCACGTTTTTAGTCTCTGGCCTTGTTTTGTTAAAAATAGGTCGAGGTGTTGCGTTGCTTATTCTTTCTGGGTGCAAAATTAAGGTCTTTTTCAATACGATGAACTATTTTTTAGTTAATTCCGTTATTTCTTATGTGCAAACGTTTGCATTCGATTTGCTTGATATAAGTCAACGAAAATAGACTAACTTAACGGATATTTGTCTAATTTTGCAGCGTGAGGAAAGATATCATGAATGAGAATAATATTATAACAATGAAAGATATAGCTCGCAACCTGGGCGTTAGTATTGCCACGGTGAGCAGAGCATTGAAGGACAGCCCTAGAATCAGTGCTGCCCAGAAAGAACGTATACAGGCGTATGCGCGGGAACATAATTTCTATCCCAACGTCATCGGAGAGGCTTTGCGGCATAGTAAGGTGCAGCCGATGAAGGTGATAGGAGTTATCATTCCGGAGTTGGTACATTATTATTTTATGTCCGTTCTTTCGGGGATAGAGGAGGAAGCGAGAGCCAGAGGCTATCGTGTGATGGTGGCGCAGAGCAGGGAGCGATATGACCGAGAGGTTGCCATCTGTGATGATTTCTATAAGAATAAGGTGTGCGGCATCATCGTTTCGCAGGCGAAGGATACCAAGCAGTATGCTCACTTCGAGAAGTTGATGAGCAATGGCGTGCCCCTTGTCTTCTACGATAGAATATGTACGGGCGTCAACTGCTCCAGAGTGGTGGTTGATGACTACATGGGCGCCTTTACCGCCGTGACCCATCTCATTGATACAGGCTGCAAGAAGATAGCCTTCTATGGTTCGCCGATGAACATGGAGATTTCCAAAAACCGATATAATGGTTATCATGATGCCCTCATAAAGCATGGGTTGGCGGAAAATCCTGACTGGGTGAGGATTTGTGACAACCGTGCACAGGCTGAGGCTATCACACCGGAAATCCTGGAGCAGGATGATGTGCCGGATGCTTTCTTTGCCATCAACGACGATACGGCAATAGGCATTCTCTATACCGCCAAGCGTATGGGATATGCTGTGCCAGATGATATCAGCATCTGTGGTTTTACCAATGGTGACCGTGCCAAGGCGAGTGATCCGATGCTTACCACTGTGGAACAGAGAGGTGTGGCTGTAGGAGAGGAAGCGGCAAATATCCTTATCGGTCAGGTGGAAGGCTCCATCCCGAAAGATGAGGTAGAGAAAAGAGTGGTGAGAACCCGACTCGTGGTAAGAGGAACAACAAGATAAAAATTCAAAGTATAACAATATGACACAAAAACCTGATTTAAGTTTCTGGAAGCTCTGGAACCTGAGCTTCGGTTTCTTCGGGGTACAGATTGCCTACGCCCTTCAGAGCGCCAACATCTCCCGAATCTTTGCAACGTTGGGCGCTGACCCACACAACTTGAGTTATTTCTGGATTCTCCCTCCGTTGATGGGAATCCTTGTACAGCCTATCGTAGGAACACTGAGCGATAAGACCTGGTGCCGATTCGGTCGCCGTATTCCTTATCTCTTCTTGGGTGCCACCATCGCCGTCCTCGTGATGTGCCTGCTGCCGAATGCCGGTTCGCTGGGCTTGACTGTGAGCGGAGCGATGCTCTTCGGCTTGATAGCCCTGATGTTCCTGGATACGAGCATCAACATGGCGATGCAGCCTTTCAAGATGCTGGTAGGCGATATGGTAAACGAGAAGCAGAAGGCGAAGGCTTACTCTATCCAGAGTTTCCTCTGCAATGCCGGCTCTGTGGCTGGATATATCTTCCCGTTCCTCTTTACCTTCCTGGGAATCAAGAATGTAGCTGAGCAGGGCGTGGTGCCGGATTCTGTTATCTGGTCGTTCTATGTGGGTGCTGCCATCCTCATTCTCTGCGTCATCTATACTACGATGAAGGTGAAGGAATGGAATCCTCAGCAGTATGCGGAGTATAATGAAGTGAAGAGTGAAGAACGAGGAGTGAAGAATTCTAATGCTGATGCTTCTGAAGATAAGGCTAATTGGTTCACTTTGCTGTGCAATGCTCCATCTACTTTCTGGAAGGTGGGACTGGTTCAGTTCTTCTGCTGGGCAGGCTTCCTTTATCTCTGGAACTATTCTACCGGTGCCATCGCCGAGACTGTTTGGAATACTACCGATCCTAAATCGGCTGAGTTCCAGGAGGCTGGCAACTGGGTAGGCATTCTCTTTGCAGTTCAGGCTGTAGGTAGTGTGCTTTGGGCTGTGGTTCTTCCTCAGTTCAAGAATACCAAGATGGCATACGCAGTCAGTTTGATTATCGGTGGTGTGGGCTTTGCTCTCATTCCATTCCTTCACGACCAGTACTTACAGTTTGTCCCATTCCTGATGATTGGTGCCGGTTGGGCAGCCATGCTGGCTATGCCTTTCACCTTCGTTACCAATGCCTTGCAGGGCTATGGTCACATGGGTGCTTATCTGGGCTTGTTCAATGGAACTATCTGTATTCCTCAGATTGTAGCTGCCATCTGTGGTGGTGGTGTTCTGAGTCTGGTAGGTTCTCATCAGAGTGATATGATGATTGTGGCTGCTGTCTTGCTTATCTGTGGAGCTTTATCGGTTAGTATCATCAAGGACCATCAGAAAGAGAATGCAAAAGAGTTAAAGAAATAAGTGTATAACTGAAACGAATGCAAACGTTTGTATTGTTTTTTCGGTTTGTTTGTGCAAATGGAAGTTGAATATAACGGATATTTTTCTTAATTTTGCACCGTAAATAATAACAAAATAACCTTTTTTGGTCTTATGATTATACATTTTCATATTTCGTATAAGACAATGTTCGGCGAGCAGATTGTCGTCAACATTCAGAAAGATGATGAGGAAGTGAAGTTTCCTCTGACCACGCTCGATGGTGAGTGCTGGTCGTATGATTGGTGTGTAGAACCTACTCAGCAGGCATACACCTATTATTATAGTGTAGTACGTGAGGGCGTTGTTCTGAAGACAGAATGGCTTCAGGTGAAGCATCGTCTGGATATGACAGCGAAGAAGGCAGCGGAATATACGCTCTACGATCACTGGAAGGTGATACCTCAGGATTCCTACTTGTATAGTAGTGCCTTTACTGACTGCATCAACCACCAGACTCCTCAGGAGATGAAGCCATGCAAATATGCTAAGACAGTCCGTATCATCGTTCGTGCTCCTCAGTTGCGTGATGGTGAGAGCCTCGGATTGTTGGGCGCTGGTCAGGTATTGGGTAACTGGAATCTGCAGAATGTGGTGACAATGACTCAGCATATCTATAATGAATGGGCGGTAGATTTGGATGCTACCCAGTTGCAGAGTTCTCATTTGGAACTGAAGTTTGTGGCTGTTGACAAGAAGAAGGCACAGGTTCTTTGGGAGACAGGAATGAACCGTACCATCGACCTGCCGGAGATGAAGGCTGGAGATGTCGTAGTCTATGATTTAGACCAGGCATACTTCGCCCTTTACAACCGCAAGCTTGCCGGAACTCAGGTGCCAGTATTCTCCTTGCGCAGCGAGAAGAGTGCCGGAGTGGGCGATTTCGGTGATCTCAAGACCATGATCGATCTCGTGGCATCTACCGGTCAGAAAGTTCTTCAACTTCTGCCAATCAATGATACCACCATCACCCATACCTGGACGGACAGTTATCCATATAGCTGCATCAGCGTCTTCGCCATCCATCCGATGTATGCCGATCTTCATGCACTTCCAGAGTTGAAGGATGCCAAGGCTCGTGCTGCGGCAGAGAAGAAACGTGAACAGCTGAACAGCTTGTCTCAGATAGATTATGAACAGGTAAATGATTTCAAGATCAATTACTTGCACCAGATATTCGAACAGGAAGGTAAAAAGATAATGTCGGGAGCCGATTTCAAGGCTTTCATTCTGGAAACACAACAGTGGCTCGTGCCTTACGCACAGTATTCTTACCTGCGCGACAAGAATGGTACTGCCGACTTCACTCAGTGGCCAGACCATAATGTCTGGGATGAGGCTGAGCGCAAGGATTTGACCAACCCTGAAACCGAGGCGTACAAGAACGTTGGATTCTTCTACTTCGTGCAGTTCATTCTGAATAAGCAGATGCAGGAGGCACACGAGCATGCCAAGGCTAAGGGGGTCATCCTGAAGGGTGATATTCCTATCGGTGTGCATCGTCACAGTTGTGATGTTTGGATGGAGCCTAAGTACTTCAACATGAACGGTCAGGCAGGTGCTCCACCGGATGACTTCTCTGTGAACGGTCAGAACTGGGGATTCCCTACTTATAACTGGGATGAGATGCTGAAGGACGGATGCCAGTGGTGGACTCGCCGCTTCCAAAATATGTCTAAGTATTTTGATGCTTACCGCATCGACCACGTGCTCGGCTTCTTCCGTATCTGGGAAATTCCGGTAGATAGCGTGCATGGTTTGCTCGGACAGTTTGCTCCATCCCTCGGCATGACCCGTGAGGAGATTCAGGGCTATGGCTTGAACTTCCAGGAGGACCGCTTCCTCCGTCCGTTCATCACCGACTGGATATTGGACCGTATGTTCCATGAGCGTGCCGACGAAGTGAAGGAGAAGTATCTTGACCGTCTGGATGAGGAACGCTATCAGATGAAGCCTGAGGTAGATACCCAGCGCAAGGTGGAGGCTCTCTTTGCTGGTGTTACTGATGAAAAGGAAATCTGGTTGCGTGATGGCTTGTATGCCCTGATTAGCGACGTGCTCTTCGTTCGCGACCGCAAGAACCCTGAACTCTTCCATCCACGTATCTCGGCACAGCTCGACTTTATCTACGAGTCGCTCTATGATGTTGACAAGGCAGCATTCAACCGCCTTTACAACGACTACTTCTATCGCCGCAACAACCAGTTCTGGTATGGCGAGGCGATGAAGAAGTTGCCTAAGCTTGTTCAGGCTACCCGCATGCTGGTTTGTGCCGAAGACCTGGGTATGGTACCTGATTGCGTGCCATGGGTGATGAACGAATTGAAGATATTGAGCTTGGAGCTCCAGAGCATGCCAAAGGATCCAACGGTTAAGTTCGGTCATCTGAGCCGCAACCCATACCGCTCAGTCTGCACCATCACCAGTCATGATATGCCAACTTTGCGTATGTGGTGGGATGAGAATATCTCCCGCACTCAGGAGTATTACAACACGATGCTCTATCGTGAGGGACCTGCTCCTCATCCGCTTCCAGGTTGGTTGGCAAGAGACATCATCGCCCGCCATCTCACCTCTCCATCCATGCTCTGCATATTGAGCGTTCAGGATTGGCTTGCCATCGATGAAAAACTCCGTCTGCCAAATGCCGATGCCGAGCGTATCAATATTCCTGCCAATCCAAAGCATTACTGGCGTTATCGCATGCACATCAGCTTGGAGAAGTTGGCTGCCAGCAAGGATTTCATGGCAAATCTGACAGAGCTAGTAGCTCAAGGTGGAAGAAACTAAGGTATTACAATAGTAAAAGAATCATGCAAACGTGTGCAAACGTTTGCACCCTGATGTACAGAAAAATACCCTCCCAATTGGCGGAGGGTATTTTTGTTTTTTGTATCTTTGCACTGTCTTAAGAATAAATTGATTATGATTAAGGAGAACTAGCAAGAAAACAAAAAAACAAGAATAAGCAATAACTGAACAGTATGAAGAAACTGAATGTATTAGTGATGGGTCTCTTGCTCCCGATGTTGGCAGCAGCCCAGACCGTCAAGTCGCCTAACGGCAACGTCTCGGTAACTTTCTCTTTATCCGAAAAGGGACAGCCTACCTACGAGATGAGCTATAAGGGAAAGACTGTGTGCAAGCCATCTCATCTCGGATTGGAGCTGGCTAAGGATAAGCATGCCTCTAAGGGCATGGAAGAAACCAGTCTGATGGATGGTTTCACAGAGACCGGTAGCAAGACATCGACCTTCGATGAGACCTGGAAGCCTGTATGGGGTGAGACTGCTACCATCCGCAACAACTATAACGAGATGGAGGTAAACCTGAATCAGGCATCTTCCAAGCGTAACATCACTATCCGTTTTCGCGTATATGATTATGGTATGGGTTTGCGCTATGAGTTCCCTCAGCAGGAAAGCCTTAATTATTTCGTGATTCAGGAGGAACATACACAGTTTGCCATGGCAGGCAATCATACTGCCTATTGGATTCCTGGTGATTACGATACCCAGGAGTATGACTACAACATTACTCCGTTGACAGGTATCCGCCCAATTATTGCGAAAAACCGTGAAGCTTACAAGAGCAATTCATCTACCACCGTCTTCTCGGATACCGGCGTTCAGACCTCTCTCCAGATGAAGACCAAGGATGGTCTCTATATCAATATCCACGAGGCTGCCTGCCTGGATTATCCAACCATGCACCTCAACCTCGACGAAAAGACATTGACTTTCGAGTCTTGGCTTACTCCTGATGCCGTAGGCAGAAAGGGATTCATCCAGACTCCATTCAATACACCTTGGCGTACCGTGATGGTAAGCGATGATGCCCGTGATATGCTTTCATGCAAGTTGACGTTGAATCTCAACGAGCCTTGCAAGATTAAGGATACTTCATGGATTCATCCTACCAAGTACTGCGGTGTATGGTGGAATATGATTGTTGGCACCAAGACCTGGAGCTATACCAACGACCTGCCATCTGTTCGCCTCGGTGTAACCGATTACAGCAAGTGCAAGCCTAATGGCACTCATGGTGCTACCAACGAGGAAGTAAAGCGCTATATCGACTTTGCAGCCAAGAACGGTTTGCAGGAGGTGCTGGTAGAGGGCTGGAACGAAGGTTGGGAAGACTGGTTCGGCCATCAGAAGCTCGATGTCTTCGATTTCGTAACTCCATATCCTGACTTCGATATCAAGATGCTCAACGACTATGCTCATTCCAAGGGCGTGAAGCTGATGATGCACCATGAGACCTCTTCTGCTGCTCTCAACTACGAGCGCCATCTGGAGGATGCCTTCAATCTGATGAATAAATATGGCTATGATGCCGTGAAGACCGGTTATGTGGGCGATATCATCCCAAGAGGTGAGTATCACTACAGTCAGTTGATGAACAATCACTATCAGCGTGTGGTTGAAACAGCTGCCAAGCATCATATCATGGTAAATGCCCACGAGGCAACCCGTCCTACTGGTATCTGCCGCACCTGGCCTAACCTGGTAGGTAACGAGAGTGCCCGTGGTACAGAGTACGAGGCATTTGGCGGCAGCAAGCCTTATCACACCGTGATGTTGCCATTCACCCGTCTGCAGGGTGGTCCGATGGATTACACTCCTGGTATCTTCGAGACCAAGCTTTCTGAGTGGAGCAACAACAAGAGCTATGTTCATACTACACTCTGTGGTCAGCTTTCTCTCTATCTCGTGATGTACAGTCCGCTGCAGATGGCAGCTGATCTTCCAGAGCATTATGAGAAGTACGACGATGCCTTCCAGTTTATCCGCGACGTAGCTTGCGACTGGGACGACTCCAAGTACCTGGAAGCAGAGCCAGCTAAGTATATCACCGTAGCCCGCAAGGCTAAGGGCACAGACAACTGGTTTGTTGGTGGCAAGACTGATGCTGCCCGTACATCCGTAGTAAAGCTCGACTTCCTGGATAAGGGCAAGAAGTATGCTTGCGCCATCTATCAGGACGGCAAGAATGCCGATTACGAGAAGAATCCTAAATCTTACCAGATCATCCACAAGACTGTGAAGAAGGGTGATGTCTTGAAGATTAATGAAGCACGTGGTGGTGGTTTCGCCATCTCACTGCTCGCTAAATAATTTTTGGGAATTTGAGAGATGTCAGGGATAAGACCATAACCTCGTGTTATGAGGATGATTTCCTGATTTCTCTTGAATTCCTTTTCCCATTTTAAAACTACAGTTTTATAACTATAGTTTAATGACTAACAAGAACTTAAATAATATGAACATTCAGAAACTAATAATTGCAGCATTGACAGCATCGATATTACCTACTTCATTGAGTGCCCAGCAGACATTCAATGAGATGATGTATTCCAAGGAGAAAACCATGTTCGTTCTCAATGCTCCAACAGCCGGCAAGTCTTCTGTTACCATCCGTCTTTATAAGGATGGACAAAAAGGTAAGGCTTACAAGACGCTGAAGATGAAGAAGATGGGCGATGAACGATGGGGGGCTACCGTGAAGGGCGATCTGAAAGGTAAGTTCTATACCTTCGATATCGGTAAGGGCGAAACGCCGGGAACCTTTGCCAAGGCGGTAGGTGTGAATGGAAACCGTGGCGCCATCGTTGATCTCTATGATACTGACCCTGTGGGATGGGACAAGGATGTGCGTCCTGCCATCCAATCGCCAGCCGACCTCGTCATCTACGAGCTTCACGTGCGTGATTTCTCCATTTCTCCTACATCGGGTTTGAAGTATCAGGGCAAGTATCTCGCCCTTACCGAACCTAAGGCTATCGAATATCTCAAGAACCTCGGCATCAATGCCATCCATTTCCAGCCGGTGTTCGATTACGCATCCGTAGATGAAACCCAGCTCAACAAGCCTCAGTTCAATTGGGGCTATGATCCGAAGAACTATAATGTGCCGGAAGGCAGCTATAGCACCGATCCATATTCTCCAGGAACCCGTATCAAGGAGTTCAAGGAGATGGTGATGGCACTTCACAAGGCTGGTATCCGAGTGATTTTCGATGCCGTGTATAATCACACCTTCGATATCAACGGCAGCAACTTCCAGCGTACTTATCCTGATTATTATTATCGCAAGAATAAAGACGGAAAGTATAGCGATGGTTCAGGCTGCGGCAACGAGACAGCTTCTGAAAAGCCTTTGATGCGCCAGTTTATGCTGGAGAGCGTGAAGTACTGGATTGATGAATTCCATATCGACGGCTTCCGCTTCGACCTGATGGGTGTTCACGATATCGAGACCATGCAGGCTATCCGTGAGATGGTTAACCGCATCGATCCTAGTATCTATATCTATGGTGAGGGCTGGAGTGCAGGCAGCTGCGCTTATCCTGCCGAGAAACTTGCCATGAAGGCGAATACCCATCAGTTGAATGGTATCGGTGCATTCAGCGATGATATGCGTGATGCTCTTCGTGGTCCTTTCTCTGATGACCATAAGGGTGCGCTCCTGGCTGGTCTTCCTGGCGAGGAGGAGAGTCTGAAGTTCGGTATCGTGGGTGGCATTGCTCATCCGCAGGTAGATATGACCAAGGTGAACTATGACAAGAAGCCTTGGACCAACAACCCAACCGAGCAGATCAGCTATGTAAGCTGCCACGATGATATGTGCTTGGTAGATAGATTGAAGGCAAGCATCCCATCCCTGACAGACAAGAAAATCTCTGAAGAGATGCGTACTGCCGAATTGCTCCGCATCGACCAGCTTGCCCAGACCTGCGTGTTCACTTCGCAGGGTGTGCCTTTCATCCTTGCCGGCGAGGAGATGCTTCGCGACAAGAAGGGAGTGCACAACAGTTTCAATTCTCCAGATAGCATCAACCAGTTTACCTGGACCAATCTGCAGAAGTATCCACAGGCGTTCACCTTCTATAAGAATCTGATTCAGCTCCGCAAGAACCATCCTGCCTTCCGTCTTTCTACAGGCGATAAGGTGCGTCAGCATCTGGAGTTCCTGCCTAGTCAGGATGCCAATGGCAACAAGCAGACTTGCCTCGTTGGTTTCCAGCTCAAGAGCCTGGAGGGCATTGATGCCTGGAAGCATATCGTAGTCATCTATAATTTCAACAAGCAGGCAAAGAAGATGCAGATTCCAGAGGGCAATTACACCGTGGCTTGCTGCAATGGTGTCATCAACGAGGAAGGTCTGGGCTTCATCTCTGGCAAGGAAGTAGAGGTTGCCCCTCAGTCTGCCTTGATTCTTTATCAGAAATAGTCTATATATAATAATGTGTAAGAATAGTCTATATATATAATAAGGTGTAAATATGAAAAAGATAATAGCTTCATTAGTGCTTATGGGTAGCGCAATAAGTATGAATGCGGCAGTCAACGTAAGCCGCATTGAACCAACCGACTGGTATGTGGGCATGAAGGATGCTTCGCTCCAGCTGATGGTGTATGGCAAGGATATCAAGAATGCCGATGTTACGGTAGATTATCCGGGTGTGAAGGTGGATAGCATCGCCCGCCTCGATTCTCCTAACTACCTGCTGGTGTATCTCAATCTCGATGGTGCCAAGGCTGGAGAGATGACACTCAACTTCAAGCAGGGCAAGCAGTCGAAGAAGGTGAAGTATGTGTTGAAGAACCGTGAGATGGCGGGGGACAAGCGCATCGGTTTCTCTAACGAGGATGTGCTCTACATGCTGATGCCCGACCGCTTTGCCAATGGCAATCTGAAGAACGATGCATTCAAGAACATGCGTGACAAGACCTGCGACCGCACGGCACCTAGTCTTCGTCATGGTGGCGACCTGGAGGGAATCCGCCAGCATCTGGATTATTTCAACCAGTTGGGCGTAACCGCCCTGTGGTTTACTCCGGTCTTGGAGAATGACAGTCCTAATGATGGCAAGAACAGTACCTATCATGGTTACGCTACCACCAATTACTATCGTGTAGATCCACGCTTCGGTACCAACGAGGAGTACAAGCAGCTTACTGCTGAGGCTCACAAGAAGGGATTGAAGGTGGTGATGGATATGATTTTCAACCATTGCGGTTTCGATCATCCTTGGGTAGCCGATATGCCATCGAAGGATTGGTTCAATGCTCCAGAATGGCTTGCTCCGGAAAACCAGACACCGGAACATCAGAAGAAGATAGGTACCGTGGATGGTGCTGCCAAGGTAAACGACAAGTATCTGCAGACCAGTTATAAGTTGACTCCTGTGCTCGACCCTTACGCCAGCAAGGTAGATCTCACAGAAACCGTGGATGGCTGGTTTGTTCCATCTATGCCAGATTTGAACCAGCGCAATCCGCACGTCATCAAGTATCTGATTCAGAACAGTGAGTGGTGGATAGAGACCGTTGGCATCGATGGCATCCGCATGGATACCTATCCATACGCCGACCGTGATGCGATGGCACACTGGATGAAGGTGCTGGGCGAGGAATATCCTCACTTCAATACCGTGGGCGAGACTTGGGTAACCGAGCCTGCCTATACTGCCGCTTGGCAGAAAGACAGCAAACTCTCAGAGAAGAATAGTTATCTGCCAACCGTGATGGATTTCGCCTTCTTCGACCGCATCAATAGTGCGAAGAACGAGGAGACTGATGATTGGTGGAACGGCATGAACCGCATCTACAACGTGTTCTGCTACGACTATCTCTATCCGAACCCAAAGAGCGTGATGGCATTCGTAGAGAACCACGATACCGACCGCTTCCTGGGTGAAGGCAAGGATACCCTGGCATTGAAGCAGGCGCTGGCACTTCTCCTCACCGTCAACCGCACCCCACAGCTCTATTACGGAACCGAGGTGCTGATGAATGGTACCAAGAGCGTAACCGATGGCAACGTGCGCAAGGATTTCCCTGGCGGTTGGGCTGGTGATAAGCACAATGCCTTTACTGCCGAAGGAAGAACACAGGCTGAAAATCAGATGTTCGACTGGCTCAGCCGATTATTGCATTGGCGTCAGGGCAACGAGGTTATCACCAAAGGCAAGCAGACCCAGTTCTGTCCACAGAAGGGTGTGTATGTCATTGCCCGCCAGTATAAGGGAAAGAGCGTGATGACCATCATCAATGGCAAGAAGGAAGCCAATGAACTGAATGTTTCCCGCTATGCAGAGATTATCGGCAATGCCGAGAAGGCTACGGATGTAACGAATGGCCGTACCGTTCTGATCAACAAGAACGTGAAGCTTCGTCCTCGCCAGACGATGATACTTGAATTCTAAAACGCAAGTAGCTTCGTTGCCTGATGAAAGTACTTTCGTTGCCAACGTAAGTATATTCCTATATGAACGTTCCTAGAGTTGTAAATTTACATTTCTAGGAACGTTTTTTTTCTTGATAAAAATTCTTTGGTTTCATTTTTTCTTCGTACTTTTGCATGCAGAAGTTTAAAAACTTAATAAAATGGATGAAGAATTAGGTAAATGGCTGTTGGATATATCTAAGTATATAATTACAGCATATATATTAGCCGAGATGTTTGGTAAAGACAATGATTCAATTTTGGCTGTGGTTGGAGCCGTAGTCTTAGCTGCAGCCTCTTTCGTTGGTGGCTTATATCTTATTAAAAAAGGTAAAAATAAAAAAAATAAGAAAGGAAAATAATATGGATACAGGTTTATTGATAATGTATATTTTCGTGGCAATTATTATTGTTGGTTCTCTTGTCTATTCTAGACTTGAAGATAAGAAAGGAAAATAATTATGGATACTGGATTATTTATTATGTATGGCTTTTTGGTGCTTTTGGCAGCAGGAATATTTATTTATGCCAAAATTGATGATCGCAAAGAACAGAAAAGGCAATAAGTATGGATGCAGGATTGTTAAGTATGTATGTCGCTCTTATGCTTTTAGGCTTAGGAATGATTGTATTTTCCAAAATTGAAGATAATAAGAAAGGGAAGTAAAATGAGTAATGGATTATTGGCAATGTATATTTTCCTTGCTGTGTTCGCAACAGGATTAGTTATCTATTCAAAATGGGAGGATAAGCATCAGCAACAAGAGCAATAAATGATGATTAGATACATTCTTTCTATAATAAGCATTCTTTTCATAACCTTGAGCAGTTTTGCGCAAGGCAGCCTTCCTAGTCGCTTTAATGTAAGCTACCTCAATATGGCGGCAGGAATGCCTAATAATTTTGCGGATGATATTTTCCAGGATTCTTACGGCTTCGTATGGATCAGTACGCATGGTGGTGGACTGGTGCGCTACGATGGTTTCAATTTCATGAACTTCGGTTTGGGGTCTGTAGGAATCAGTCTGCGAAGCAACAGTTGCCGTAATGTCTGCGAAGATCCGTTCAAGCGCCTTTGGATAGCTTTCGAGGAAGGTCCGCAGGTGCTCGACCTCAAAACGATGCAGCCTGTTGTTCCACCTTGTGAGAACAGCCAGGTAGAGGCACAACTCAACAAAGTATTCAAGAACCTTTGCACCCGAATATATTGTGATGCAAAGGGCAATATATGGATGCTTTCTTTCAACCAGCTTACCCGTTTCGGCTTTAACGAAAAGGGCGAGGTGAACAGCGTCTTGTCCACATCCTATCCTTATAGTGCTCCCGATCTTGGAATCTGTGATGTCTATCGCAGAGGAACAGTTGTATTATGCAACAATGGAGTGGTGAGCGAGTTCTCAGTGAAGAACAATCAGCTCGTGGCAAAGAACATCTCATCCCTGTTCCCTCCGCTCGAAGGCTGGTATGCCGGTGCCATCATCTCTTATCATGGCAAGATATGGATGGGTACGAATCGCGGATTGTTTAATAGCGGCAAGCAGGAATTCCATTGCTCTGCTACCGACCATTCGCTCCAGCACGAAGTAGTGACGAGCCTTGCCGTTTCTCCAGATGACAAACTTCTGGTAGGAACGCTCTGTGGCGTAGATATCTTCAATGATAAGACCGGAGAGATAGAACATTGGAACACTGCTACGGCTGTGAATCCGCTGAGCAGCAACTTTATCAACAGTCTTTTCTCAAAGAACGGACAGATATGGGTAGGTTCTGAGACGGGTGGTGTTACCAAGCTGGCTCCACGTCAGCTGAATTTGGAATTCTACCGTCACGACCCCGCCAACCCGGGCAGTATCTCTCCTAATGCCGTGAATGCGATGTATGCTGCACCGGATGGTACCCTGTGGGTCGGTACTGTGGAGGGCGGACTCAATGCCTTGGCTCCTGGTAGCAGGAACTTTACTCATTATACGACCGCCAATTCCGGTTTGCCTCATAACAGTGTTTCTACGCTTGCTGCCGATAATCGTGGCAATCTGTGGATAGGAACCTGGGGAGCAGGTTTTGCTGTGATGAATCTCAGTCAGCCTGGCAAGATTATTCCTCTGGTGATAGATGCAAAGCATCAGCATTTACTCAACTTTGCCGGTGCCTTGGCTTACGATCCTATCAATGATGGTATGTGGCTCGGAACCAATGACGGTCTCTTCTTCTATGATATGAAGCGCCGCCAACTCATCGAACCTTTCAGGGGAT
>ERZ1023633.284-NODE-284-length-22040-cov-37.638754_pt1 | contig 22040 bp, 17 predicted proteins | sample MGYA00380333_ERZ1023633 | MGnify/ENA primary metagenome ERZ1023633 (study PRJEB33179, sample SAMN07448972) | human gut metagenome | biome: Human-gut; feature: Human associated habitat; material: Faeces | host: Homo sapiens | place: India: Bhopal | collected...
AAGCATTGAAATATTTCCTGGGCGTAGGCGATCTCCTGACAGACAGACTGCTCACCTTCGATGCCAAGACGATGAACTTCCGCACCATCAAGGTGAAGAAACGTGCATCCTGCGAAATCTGCGGCGACCACCCTACCATCGATCATCTCATCGACTACGAGCAGGCTGCGTGTGATTTGAAGCATCACTAGATAATGAATACATTACATCACTAAATAATGAATACATTACATCATTACATTATCATATTGTTATTTTCTGTAGGTTTAATCTATAGTATCTACAGAATAGCTATCAAAAATAGAAAAATAAAAGATAAACAAATACAAAAATTGACACAAGAAAGAGATATACTTTCCGCTGCTATTTTTTTGTATGTACTCTTAGAGATATTAAACAATTTAAGACAATAGAGTCATGAATAAGAATGGGATTATAAAAATAGTACTATTTTTTATAGTATGTAATGTGATTTCTGCATGTTCTACTGATGAAATACAGACTTCAAACAAAGAGGTTTCTGAAAAAGTTAGCGGAATAAATCAGTTTACTGAGGTAACCAGCAAGATTGCCCAAAAGTCAGCTAATGCATACAAAAATTATTATCCAAACACATCAAGAGCTGCCATAAATGAAGATTCTCTTGATGTTTACGCTCAAGAAATTGCAACAAAAACAGAAGATTTTCTTGCAAAGAATTTTATCACAACAGATAGCATTGACAAGGAATATAAAATCCAAACTCTTTCTCTTCTTGGGTTAATTTTAATTGAAGAAGCAGAATATGAGAATCATCCAACTACTAGATCTATTGGTGGGTGCGCAGCATATGCTTTTGGAATAAAAGAACTTGTAAAAGGAGGTTTTACTTCAAGAACAGGCTTAAAAATTGCATTAAAAGCTGTAGGAAAAAGTATTGCAAAACGAGCTATTCCTTACATAGGATGGGGTATAGCCCTTGGTGAATTTTCATATTGCATGTATCATAGAGGAGATGTATAAACAATCTTAACATATTATGAAGATTAACGACGACGTAATACAGACCATCATCGAGCAAGCCAAAAAGGACGCTCCCATTGAGAGTTGCGGACTTCTGTTAGGCAAGGATGATGTGGTGACGGAAAGCTACTGGATGGAGAACATCGACCATAGCGAGGAGCATTTTGCCTTTGCTCCGAAAGACCAGTTTGCGGCTCTGAAATACGCCCGAAGCAAGGGCTTGAAGATTCTCGCCAACTGGCACAGTCACCCTGCATCGCCTTCCCGCCCATCGCAGGAAGACCTTCGGCTGGCAAACGATCCCAACATCCGTTATGCCATCCTCTCATTGCTCGACGGAAAGATTCACCTCAATTCATTCAAGGTTCTGAATGGAAAGGTGGTGGATAAGGAAGAACATTATAGTGAAGAGTGAAGAACGAAGAGTGAAAAATTCTATAGTCTCATTCTGATAAACGCTTCACTCCTTCAATATAACTAAATAAGATACAAGAACATGTACAGAATACCTTCTACATTAAATGGAGACTTGGACTATACCCAGTCACTCATCGACCAATTCAAGGCGGGCGAGATTCAGGCTGGTCAGTTGAAGTCGAACCGTGTACCTATGGGCATCTACGAGCAGCGCAAGAACCAGCACTATATGCTCCGACTGCGTTGTGCCGGCGGTCTCGTCACCCCAGAGCAGCTTGCCAAGATTGCCTTTGTGGGTCACCAGCTCTCCACTTCGCATCTCCACGTTACCACCCGACAGGAGATTCAGATTCACAATGTTGATATCGAAGATGCCATTCCGGCTCTGAAGAAACTGGAAAAGGTGGGCATCTCCAGCGCAGGTGGCGGTGGAAACACCGTAAGAAACATGATGGTGGATGACCGGAGCGGACTCACTGCCGATGAGGAATTCGATGTCTATCCATACGTGGAGGAACTCACCTCCCGACTCATCGCCGAGAAAGATTCGTTCACAATGCCTAGAAAATACAAGGTGGCGATAGATACCAGTGTGGCTACAGCCAACTACTCCTACATCGCCGACCTGGGTCTGCAGGCACGTATTAAGGACGGACAGCGAGGATTCAGAGTGCTCATCGCCGGTAGTGCAGCCAGCAACGCCCACACCGGTTGGGAAGTATTCGACTTCCTTCCAGAGAAGGACCTCTACCGTGCAGCCAAGGCATTGAAAAACTGGTTCCATAAATACGGAAACAGAAGAAACCGCCACAAGGCGCGCATGAGATACGTGTTCTACAAATACGGAACAGAAGAAGCCAAGCGATTGTATCTCGAAGAGTTTGAGGAACTTAAGAAAGATGGTTCAATCGATTTCGAGGCTCCGGCATTGCCATTGGAACACCATAAGCCCAACTTCCCTCCACTTAAAGCTCCAACCGATTTTGAAACCTGGAAGCGCCGTTACGCCCATAAGCAGACCAATGCCGAGGGCTTGAAAGAGAACCTCTGGTATGCCTACATCCCATTGCGCCACGGCAACAACTCCACGGATTTCTTCGCAGAAGTAGCCGAATACCTGGGCAACTATGGCAACGATGTAATCCGCTTCACCAAGAAAGAGCAGATTCAGGTACGAAATATCCCAGAGGAATATCTCACCAACATCTACGCCTTCTTCAAGAAACTGGGCGTCTATCAGATAGATTATCCAGTGGTGGTTACCAACCTCACCTGCTGTACGGGAGCCGATACCTGCCGCCTCGGCATCTGTTTGCCAAAGGGTGCCATCGACGGTATCGCCAAGCAACTTCTCAATAGCAATCTGAACCTCGATGCCATTCCTGACTTTGAACTCCGCATGAACGGCTGTACCAACATCTGTGCGCTAGCCACCTGGGGCGACTTGGGATTCAGTGGACGTGTGGGACGTGTAGGAGATGATCCATACCCTGCCTATACGGTTTGGTTGCCTGTCAAGGGCAAACATGAGATCGACCTCCAACAGGGTTATATCGCAGCCAAGAAGATTCCTGCCTTTGTAGAAGATTATCTGAGAGATGTCATCCAGGAGCAAGCCAACTATGCTGACTACTACGATTATGTAGCAAAGCGTGGTGCTGGTTTTATCAAGGAATTGATAGCCAAGTACAAGGAGATAGCTCCGTTTACAGAAGAACCGGATACCTTTTATGATTTCGGCGACGACGAAAAGTTCTCGCTCATCAAATATGGTAAAGCAGAATGCTCAGCCGGTCTGTTTGATATCATCGAGATCGACCAGGATACCATCAGGGAGAAACTCGGAGAGATAGACAAGATATTGGGCGATGATAAGTCGCACACAGATCTCACGAATCTCACGGATATTGTAAACGAAGAGGACGCAAAGAAGATAGAGAAACTCCTCCACGACATCGTGTTCTCGGAGAACCGAATGCTGCTCGTTACCCGTGGTCTCGACCCACGCACCGACGAGGATGTATATCAAGGTTTCGAGAAGGAGTTTATCGCAGCCGGTATCATCCCAATGAAGTTCAAGGTATTGACTGATAAGGCAAGAAACAACAATTCATTAATAGCAGAGAAGCCATTGATTGATGAACTCGCACAGCTGCTCAATGACCTCTATCAGAACATGGATGATTCATTGCAGTTTAAATTGTCAAGCGATAGTTCTCAGACGGATGCAAAAGATTCCAAGGAAAAGGACAATCAGAAAGAAAAATCCGTGAAATCCGTGTGCGTTTCCGAAAGCAAGAATGCCAATGATAAATCTGTGTCATCTGTGAAATCTGTGGGACAAAAAAACGGAAGCGAGAATGAAGAAAAAAAATCTGCGGAATCTGCAGCCATATCCCCTGATGTAAAGAAAGACTTCCGAGGCGTGATGTGCCCAATGAACTTTGTAAAGACAAAGATTGCTCTCACACCAATGCAGAGTGGACAGATACTGGAGATTCTTCTCGATGATGGTGCACCTATCGAAAACGTTCCAGGCAGCGTGAAAGGCGAAGGCCACACCATACTCTCTACTGAAAAGATAGAGAACTACTGGAAAGTATTGATTAGGAAAAAGTAGAAATTCATTAATCTATGTCAATATGGACTATCTTCCAATAACGATTAAAATCGTCTCCGCCAACATACTCATCGTTGGCGGAGGGAAGGTAGCGACCCACAAGGCTCAGATACTCGCCCGCTTCACCACTCACGCAACGGTTGTAGCCCCAGAGATTACAGAAGAGCTGAAGGCACTACCCTTCCATATCAAAGAGAAAACTTTCGAAGCTGCAGATCTGGATGGAGTACAACTCCTCTTTGTATGTACAGGAAATCATGAGTTGAACCACCATATCAAAGAACTTGCAGCAGAACGGCATATTCTGACCAGCGTTTGCGATGCCCCGGCTCAATGTGATTTCATATCCCCAGCCATCTATCGCGATGACAACCTCACCATTGCCGTTGGAAGTGATTCCAGGGATGTAAAAAGAAGCATCCGAGTAAGAAACAGAATAAAAGAATTGATAGAAAATGGTACATTACAAATCGATTGACCAAAGCCAGTTCGCTGAAGGAACCGACATCAAGGAGCAGGAGAAAGTCTTCGATGATTTTCTACAAGAATCACTCTTGGAAATAAAGGGAAGTCATATCAATAAGACAAACAGAATTCCCCATAATGTTCATATCAGCAACCAACCGGATGAGGAAGTTCCTTATATCTTCCTGAAGACGTGCAACCGCAGCGAAATATACTATGGTGAAGGCGAAGTCCCGGATGCGGTAGCGCGCCATCTCTTCCGTGTGGTAGCAGGATTGGAATCTGCCATCATTGGAGAAAGAGCTGTTCAGGGACAAGTGAAAGAAGCATATTATACAGCCAAGAACCAGCGCCCATTGACAGCCGAACTCCATCGACTTTTTCAAAGTGCATTGCAGGTAGGCAAGCGGGTACGCAACGAAACAGAGATTTCCCATGGTGCCGTATCGCACAGTCTCGCAGCCTTGGAGATTATGGAGGATGGCAATATTGATTTAAAGGATGCCCGAATCACCATCATCGGTGTCAACAAACTGACCGCCGACATTCTGAAGTTCCTCCAGAATAAAGGAGCTAAGATGGTGTTCCTCGCCAACCGCAGCCAGATTAAGGCACATTACCTTGCTGATCCCCTCGGCATCAAGGTATATACATTGGATGAGAAGCAGGAGTTTCTGTCAAAGACAGATATCCTCATCAGCGCTACCTCAGCCCCACATCTCATCATCCGCAAGGAAGACATCCCAGAGCAGAAATCTCTGCTCGCTATAGATCTCGCCTTCCCTCGTGATATCGATTCATGCCTTAGCGAACTCCCAAACGTTCAGCTCTACAATATCAGAGACGTAGAAAGAAAAGTACGTGAGAACATCGAAGTGAGAGGAGCCGAAGTAGAGAAAGCCGAAGCCATCATCGAAGAAGAAATTCAGGAGATGCAGGAGGCTTTAGAAAGAAGAAAGAAATTTTTAGAAGTGAAGAATGAAGAACGAAGAGTGAAGAAACAACGTTCGGCGGCCGAAGGGAAAGCCAATTCTATTGCTTAAAGTCAGTTGTCATCATCTCAAACATCTTTACTTCCTTTTCATTTTATTCATAAACATAACCGACAATTTTAAAGATGAATAAAAAGATTAGAGTCATTGCAAGAGGCAGCCGACTCTCCCGGCTGCAAGTTGAGGAAGTTTTCAAGAACTTCCCGGAACTCACCTACGAGATTAAATATTTGGAATCTTACGGCGACAAGAACCAGCAGATTTCACTATTAAACGGTGAAGCTCCTGCTGATATTTTCACGAGAGAGCTTGACGATGCCATCCGCCAAGGAGATGCAGACATCGCCATTCATTCAGCGAAAGACTTGCCTTATCCTCTGCCTGAGGACATGGAGGTCATCGCCTTATTTCCTGCTTTCGATACGACCGATTCACTCGTTAGCAGAGACCACAAGAAACTGGCAGAACTCCCTGCCGGAAGTATCATTGGAACCAGTAGCCCACTTCGCAAGAAAGGTTTAAACGAATTACGTCCTGACCTGACTATCAAAGGGATACGCGGTTGCATTGAAGATAGAGTACAACAGGTAAAAGACGGAAAATATGATGCCGCCATCGTAGCTACTTGTGCATTAAAGCGATTGGGAATGGAGGATGAAATCGCCGAAGTACTCCCTTTCCCAACCCATCCTCTTCAAGGTTTCCTTGCCATCACAGCAAAGAAAGTGAAGAGTGAAGCACAAAGAATGAAGAATCAAAATACAGAAGGTTCTCCTGCTTCTGAGCAAGAAAATTCTTCGCTTCTCACTCTTCGTTCTTCCCATAAGAATCTCTTGAATTCGCAAGGCACCGTATCCTTGGTAGGTTTCGGTCCTGGTGACCCAGAGCTGTTGACCATCAAGGCAGCAAAAGCCATTGAAGCCGCCGACATCATCTTTTATGATGACTTGATTGACGAGACTTATCTCAATGATAAAAAAGCAGAAAAAGTATATGTAGGAAAGAGAGCCGGATATCATCATAAAGAGCAGTCTGAGATCAATCGTCTCCTGCTTGATGCAGCCAGAAAGGGCAAGAACGTAGTTCGCCTGAAAGGTGGAGATCCTATGATATTTGCTCATGGAAGCGAGGAAATCGAATTCTTAGAGAGTAATCTCATCAAAGTGAATGTCATTCCGGGCATTACCACAGCCTCGGCCCTTGCCGCATCCCAGAAGATCAGTCTCACCCATCGCGAATTTTCCTCCAGCGTAGCATTGGTAAGCGGACATACCCCACAGCCAGTCACTCCTGATGCAGAAACTTTGGTGTATTACATGGGTGCCAAACAGTTGCAGGCTATCGCTACCCAACTCATCGACGAAGAGGGTTGGGCTTTCAATACCCCGATTCTCCTCACCTACAATGTGAGCCGTCAGGACGAACAGACCTTTGAAACTACGCTTTGGGAACTCAGGAACGGAGAGAAAAAAGATCTCCCTACTCCTCTCATCGCTCTTATCGGCAACGTGGCTGGACTGAAGCATCATCAAGCTTCAGACATCAAGCCAACACTCTACACGGGCACATTACCTGATATAGAGAAACGAAATGCCGACTACACATATACCCCGCTGATAGAAATCAATAATAGTTCTATTTTCAGTTTAAAAGATGCATTATATGATGAAGAAAACTATGAGTATTACAAAGGAAAAGGTTTAGCTTGGGATGACGATGATGAAAAGAAGCCGAAATATGTAGTCTTTACAAGTCAACATAGCATATCATCAACAATAGAATGCATACCTGAATTACTCGAGGAGCAAGAAAATTATATATTTATTTCCATTGGGGATACCACGACTGAAGCTTTGCATAATGCAGGCATCAAAGATGTGACACAGGTAGAGGAAGACAATCGCTTCGGAATCATAAAATGGTTCGAAAAAGAGAAAGAGAAATACGATGAAGCCAATGCACGATACGAGGATATTATCTATCCTCATTCCTCATTGTCACCAGAAGACATTCCTCTGGCATTGCAAGAATTAGGATTTAGCGTAAAAAGCTTCGTCGCTTACAAAAACGTGATGCCGAAGCATCCTCGCCTTGTGAATCTCAATCACTTCAAGCGGATTGTCTTCACATCGCCTTCCACTATCGACAACTTCATCGAACTGTATGGTAAATTGCCAGAGAATACTGAGTTCATCACCCGTGGTCCTATCACTCAGAAACATCTGGAAGAAGTATTGGAAGCGAAGAGTGAAGTGTGAAGAACAATAGAAAGAGAAGAACGAAGAACAAGAGTAAGTGAAGAACGAAGAGTGAAGAGTGAAGAATTCAAGTGTTTGAAGGGCGCTGCCTAATTTCTCATTTTTCATTTGTCATTTCTCATTCTTTAATATTTCTCATTTTTAATTTAACATTATAATAAAACCGACATAGATTATGAAAAGATTTAGAGATTTTAGAAAAGACCAGGCTACTCGCGACAAGTATGCCGACGTTTCATTGAGTGCCGCAGACTTCATCTACCCTTACTTCGTAGTAGAGGGAGAGAACCAAAAGGAAGAGATTTCAACCATGCCGGGCGTCTATCGCTTCAGTATAGATACTCTTCTCAAGGATATCAAAGAAATCAAGAACCTCGGCATCAACAAGGTTCTTCTTTTCGGAGTGATTCCTGATGAACAGAAAGATGAGCGAGGCAGTGCTGCCTATGCCGATGATGCACTCATCGCCCGTGCCGTGAAGGCCATCAAAGCAGAGTTTGGCAAGGACATCATCGTCTTCACCGACGTCTGCCTCTGCGAATATACCAATCACGGACATTGCGGTCTTCTGCATCATCACGATGTAGATAATGATTCCACCCTCCCATTACTTGCTGAAGAAGCTTATGTTCATGCCAAGGCTGGCGCTGATTTCGTAGCCCCATCAGCCATGATGGACGGACAGGTGGAAGCCATCAAGAAGAGACTTAAAGAAGGAGGTCTCGACAAACAGTGTAAGGTTCTCGCATACTCTGCCAAATACGCCTCAGCCTTCTATGGCCCATTCCGTGATGCAGCAGATTCTGCCCCAAGCTTTGGAGACAGAAAGAGTTATCAGATGGACTTCCGCACCCACGATCAGGGTCTTGAAGAGATTGCAGCCGACATAGAGGAAGGGGCAGACTGGACGATGGTAAAACCAGCGATGCCTTATCTCGACATGATTGCCAGAGGTGTAGAGAAGTTCCCAAACATCCCAATGGTAGCTTATCAGGTGAGCGGTGAATACTCGATGCTCAAGGCTGCAGCCAAACTCGGTTATCTGGACGAGAGCCGCGTGGCATTCGAGAGCCTCATCGCCATCAAGCGAGCTGGCGCACAATACATTATCACTTATTATGCCAAGGAAATCATCGAAAAGACAGAAGAGTGGAATATCAAAATAGGTTAAGAGCAATTTCCATTCAGTAAATACAAAACATTTAACACTAAACCTTACTGAAATATGAACGAAAGAATCAAATCAGCCGCCGCTTTCGAGCAGGCAAAACAGATAATACCTGGCGGAGTCAACTCGCCAGTGAGAGCATTGAAGAGTGTGGGAACTACCCCACTCTTCGTCCGTGACGCCAAAGGTCCCTACATCTACGATATTGATGACAACAAGTTTATCGACTTCTGTATGTCATGGGGCGTATTCATCTTGGGGCATAATAATGATAAGGTAAGCAAGGCTGCATCCGATGCCATCTTCCACGGAAGCAGTTTCGGAATCCCGACTCTTGCAGAAACCATCTTGGCAGAGAAGGTAAGAGAGTCATTTCCTTCTATGGAGCGACTTCGCTTCGTCAACAGCGGAACCGAGGCAACGATGTCAGCCATCCGTGTGGCACGTGGTTTTACCGGACGAGATATTCTCGTGAAGTTCGAAGGATGCTATCATGGTCATGCCGACCATCTTCTGGTAAGTGCCGGTTCTGCAGTAGCCAAGCTGAACAATGCTTCGTCTGCCGGAGTTCCAGCTGGTTTCACTCAATATACCGTGGTATTACCTTATAATGATACCGAGGCTTTAGAGAAATACTTTGCAGAAAACGGAGACAAAGTGGCAGCGCTCATCATTGAGCCTGTAGCCTGCAACATGGGTGTGGTTCCTCCTACCCGTGAGTTTATTGAAGCAACCCGCAAGGTAACCCAAGAGCATGGAGCCATCCTGATATTCGATGAAGTCATCACCGGTTTCCGTCTTTCATACGGCGGAGCACAGAAGCGATTCGGAATCACACCGGATATGACAACAGTTGGTAAAATAGTAGGTGGCGGATTCCCTGCCGCAGCCTTCGGAGGTAGAGCGGATATCATGAGCGTATTAGCCCCAGAGGGTCCAGTTTACCAGGCAGGTACTTTGAGTGGAAATCCTGTGGCGATGGCAGCCGGTTATGAAACTTTGAAACAGTTGGGCGAACCAGGCGTTTATGAACTCTTAGAAGAACGCAGCAATCATTTCCTCTCCCGTCTTGAGAAGATAGTAGAAGGCAAGGGCATCCAGGTGAACCATGTAGGCACGATGTTCACGATGTTCTTCAACGACCAGCCTGTCCGCAATTTCCAAGATACCAAGAAGAGTGATCAGGAACGTTTCGCACGTTATTTCCGCAACATGCTGGACCGTGGCATCTACGTAAGTCCATCGCAGTTTGAGGGCAACTTCATCTCCCTCTGCCATAGCGATGAGATTCTCGACTATGTATTGAAGTCGATAGAAGAAAGCATCGAATAGAAAAGATTTGTATAATAAAAAAGTAAAGTCACAATACTCAGCACCATCTGCCGGATATTGTGACTTTTATTTTCAGAAACGATCCAAAGCCAATTAAAGAGCAAAAGCCTTGATTATAAGATGCTTTTAAAAACTTTTCTCCGTTTTATTTCTTGAGGATTCTAAATCTGAATTTATATTATTTCTTGGCCTGCAAACTGCTTATTTGCTCTTTAGTCAAGCCTGTAACTTGCATGATTTGACTTACTGACATACCTAATGCAAGGAGATTCTTTGCAACAGCAAGATTAGTAGAAAGTTTTCCTTGCTCTATTCCTTGCTCTATTCCTTGCTCTATTCCTTGCTTAATCCCCTTCTCATTTCCTTCCAGCCAGGCACTATACATCCCCAGGTTGTAATTATCAACCTGACGCTGGCTCTCTTCATATTTTTCCATTTCCTCCTTGCTCAGGCAGCGGCTGTCAGCCACTTCTGCCAAACGCTTGAAGATCTTCTTCTGCGTCTCAAATGGAATTCTTTCTAATGTTGTCATATGCTTCAATACGTAAATCCACTTTTCAAAATCTGTTACACATTCCTCCGCCTTCTTTGTGAAATACGGAAGATTCAAATAGATGAAGCGAAGCTTGTCTGTGAAAGGCTCTTCGCTATTTTTCTCCCTCAACATCACATCAGATTTGAACTGACTGATCTCTTCTCCGACATGAGGAGAGAAATTCATAAAACTGATCACATATACAGGAACCAGCTCATAAAATGAAGGCTTGTCCTTGGACTTTTCTTTCTCACGCTGATTGGTAATAGCCTTGCTGGCATAACACAACGTGCGATTCACGAAATTAACCGTCCAGTTGTTCTGCATCTCCACAATGAAATGCTTGCCCTCATCTGTCTCGCAATAGACATCGTATATGCAGCCTCGCAAATCCTTGGAATCAGCCAACTGCTCTTTGTCCTTGAAGGTGACATCCCTGACTTGAAATTCCCCCTCGAACAAATCGTTTAAGAAACTTATCAGCAAATCCTTGCTGAACTCCTGACCGAACAATCGCTTAAAGCCCCAGTCGGTAAATGGGTTAATGTATTTCGCCATAATATTTGTATGATGTATGTTGTTAACGCACTATTGCGTCTTCGAGGGCAAAAGTACGATTATTTTTTGAAAAATGCAAATCTGAAAGCAAAAAAATCAATATGATGGAGAATATCGGCGTAAAAACAAGGAAAACTACCTCGTCATTTTCGTAGATTTATGGGATATGAGAAGAAGCCCCAGATATCTGATTAGACAATTCAAAAGAAAACTATAAAGGAAAGAGCTCTAACTGTATGGTTGAAACGGGCTGAATGCCCAAAAGCTCGTAGCCCAGGGCAGCGCCCTAGGTACACTAACAATCAGCAATACGCCCTGCAAGGGCAAAAGCTTAAAAATGTATTGTTTTTCACAGTTTTCTCCCATTTTCCTTGCACCATTCAAATAATAATCGTATATTTGCAGCGACATAAATAACAATATAATTAATAGGAGGATAAAATTATGGCAAGACCAATTAGAGAAACGCCAATATTATATGGCAAAGACGCCGAACGCTTTGTTGAAGAAATGAAGCGTGTAGAGAGTTTAACTCCTGAACAGCGCAAAGCTAATAGAGAAAAGTTACAAGCTGAAATCGCTGTTCTTGACAAAGAATGGAATTTAACTTATAATGCACTTCGAGGATGAAAATAGAACATCTTTCCTTGGAACATCAAATAAATACATTCGACTGTGGGGACTCTGACTTAAATGATTTCTTACAAAATGATGCAATTCTATTTTTTGAAAAAAGAATTGCATCAACTTATGTTCTAGAAGACAACGGACAGATTATTGCCTATTTCAGTCTTTTGAATGATAAAGTTTCTAAACTTGATGCTACAGGTTCATCATGGAAACGTTTAAAGAAATTATTCCCACGCTCAAAACACTTCAGTAGCTATCCTGCCATAAAAATCGGCAGACTTGCTGTTGATAAAAAATATGAAGGAAAAGGAGTTGGCAGAAAGTTAATGAACAGAATCAAAGAAGATTTACGAGAAACAAGCAAAGCCTCAGCATTCCGTTTCCTTACTGTTGATGCTTACTTGTCCGCAGTTCCATTCTACGAAAAGAATGGCTTTAAGATGCTCCTGAACAATGACGAGAATAAACATACAAGGGCTATGTACTTCGATATGTTAGAATTGTAGATACTATCGAAATATACAAAAAAACATTTCGGGCTGCCTCCATAATGGAAACAGCCCGAAGTTGTTTATCCATACTTGTAACAGAAGTTCAATTATATATAAACTAAACCCGCTTACAAAATTATGTCTTATTCCTTTTTATATGCCTCATACTCCTCACGAGAGATTGGAGTCTCTGGGTCAACAATCAACACTTCATCATAGGTCAAGCCATAGAGATGATAGACGAGGAAATCGATTTGATTCTCCAAAGCGGTGGTGTCGGCTTGTTTATCTTTATTTTTTACCATCAAGATGGCATCTACCTTTTCTTCAATAGCCATATATTCCTCAGGTATTTTAAAAGGCAATGCAGATATTGTAGCCGCTTTCAGAGTATATGCACCACCAGCAGTCATAACACCTATATAATGGAAATAATGGTGCATCAATTTACTATTTAGCCCACCCCAACAAATATCTTATAGGAATATCAGTAGAGGTCAATATATAGCCATTACTTGGCAAATAGTGTTGCTTATCATCATAAGCAAAAGCCCAGTTGTTTGCTGTTAAGCCCCAAATTACCTTTTCATTTTTTTCAAATTCAGGATAATAACTAGCAGCACATCTTTGTAAAGCATACCATTCATAACGTTTTCCTGTTTCTTCTTGATTTCTATCCAACAAAGCCTCTTTATGAATAAGTAAATGCTGATAAATCGCAGGAAAATCTTCTTTCAAAAGAGACTCTGCTTTTTCAGAAGCCCCTTTTAACTCCATATCTTCATGTAATGGGAAATGCCATGGCAAAAAGAGTAAATTTTCATCACTCTCATTGTAATACCATTTTCTTATATTTCTTCCTTGAAGCATGTTCTTGATTACCTCTTTGTTTCTTGCATCTTGAGCTATGAGACTATCTTTTTGCTCATCAGTAATAATGAAAGCAGGATTATAGCCAGTGGTAACACCACGATAAATGTTCACTCCTTTTAAAGAAGCAAGACTATAGCTATCCTTTTCTATTTTGCGTTTTAAAAGAAGCCCTGCCACATCTGAAAAAGACCATTCATTTTCATCTAAGAACTCCTGTGGATAGAAACCAAAAAGTTCTAGCTTTTCAGCAAATTCCATACGAAATTGCTTCGCATCCAACTTATAAAATCGCTCATACACGAATCTATTATTCGTAACAGGCAATGATTTACGAACATTAATAACAACACTTGAAACTAGAATATTCTCAAATACCTCGACCTGTTCAAAATTAATAAGAGCATTAATCTGATTACCCACCAGAAATTTTCTAACTGCTTTTCCGTAGCCTGTATTAAAGAACTTGTTAGTTGTTATGTAACTAAGAATTCCATCTTTTGCCAACAAATTCATACCATGTTCTATAAAGTATATACTCAAATCCGCAGTACCACTATACACAGTATAATCCTTTTTCAAAGTACTAGCAATATTCTTTAATTTCTTCGCTTCAACATACGGCGGATTACCAATCACAATATCAAATCCGCCCTTCTCGAATACATCCGCAAAATATGTATGCCAAAGGAAGAACTGGTCATTTGGAATCTCCAATTCATCTACGGCATCCTGCACCTCATGATTTCCCTCGGCACAAACCTTGATGTAATCCTTCACATACTTATCTATCTGCTGGCGACGCTGAGCACGCTTAGTATGGTCGGTGATACTAAAATATGATTTTACCAAATCCTGAATGGTCTTCTGAACATCAGTTTCCTCAAAACCCAACGAGAGAACACCACGAGTTTTCTTGGTATCCTTACCTGTCTTCAACTTCTTGGAAGTAACATCCAAGTCCACCCCTTTATAACTCTCCAGCAACGAGTTGCCCTGCATAATCTTAAAGTCGAGATTAGGCAAAGGCATCGGCTCCTTTTCATCGATGATAAGAGCAAGCCAGAAACGGAGACGGGCGATATCTACGGCTCCCTTCTCAATATCAACACCATAAATGTTGTTCTGAATGATGTGGCGCTTGATGTCGGCAGCATTATCCTCCTCGAAGATTTCGATAGACTTGCGGCATGCATAGAGTTCACGGAGTAAACCCATAGGGAAGGCTCCCGAACCGATGGCAGGGTCACAAATCTTCACGTCTATCAACTTCTGGTCGATAGACATGGCAAGTTCAGAAGAAGCTCCACCCAGCTCCTCCACATCATTCGTTTTCACAAAGTTAGCAATATGTTCCTTAACCTCTGCATCATCTATGTCAGTTTGCAGATACGCCGTCAACGACTCCTGACACATGTAACGAACGATTTCCTTTGGGGTATAGAAAGCTCCCTTGTCCTTGTTATCCTCCAAAAGATTCTCGAAAATCTTGCCAAGCATCTCCGGATCAACTCCCACCTCGGCATCATTCGGATCGTTCTCATCAATCGTAAAGTTGTAACTATCAAAGAAATCGAAAAGCGACTGAAACATTCCGGCAGGGAAACAAGAATCTACTTCATCTATCTTCTCCTGCTGAAAGAGACCACCATTGAGATAAGGAATTTCATCGGCATTCGGAATATACTTCACTCCCACTCCGTTAACCAAAGGCGCACTACTCCGGTCCACTGGCTTGGTATTGAGCAAGCCAAAGAACATCGGTTCAAGAACCTCGTCCAGGAAATCTCCCTTTACTTCATCAGAGGCATCATAGAACAAATCGTGCATATAATGTAGATTGCCAGCAAGCCATCCCTTACTCTGCAGAAAATAAAGGAACACGATGCGACCCATCATCTTCTTGATATAATCGCGCACTAACTTATCATCCTTCTTAAAGGATGTAAAATACTGGGCATCTGGTTCTCCAGTTTTCTGCTCCACCCATTTTTTTCCCTTCTTTACATATTCCTTACCCGTAAGGAATTTCACGAATTCAGCATACTGTTTACGGTATTCATCAAAGAAATCATCAGAAAGAGCCTCAACAGAGAAGGCTTTCTTGATTTCCAAAAACTCATTGGCTTTTGTCCGTAAACTTTCAAAACGAAGTATAGGAGTCTTATAATATGCCTTCTCATCACCAAACACATAGGTGAATCGCTTGGTGCTGGTAGCATCTTCCTTCAAGTCGCAGATTAAAGACAGGCGCCAGTTGGTTCCATCATTAAATACCGCCAAGGCTGCATCAAAGCCATAGCCCAGATAAGGACGAATCAGGTTACGAAGCCCCACCTTGCGGCGCAGCACCGAACCATCCTCCATTTCATAATAGAAGAATCCTAACTCATAATTATCTTGCGTTGTCATGCTGCCCAGGAAATATCCCTTGCGGTCTTCGGCATCCTCGTCCAAAACCTCAGGACTCACACGCACCTTGTCGGCATGAAAGTAATCCTGCAGCAACATCTGCCACTTTGAAAGATTGAACTTCGACTGAAAGAGTCGCTTAAATGTTTCTTTATTATATGTTGCCATAACTATCTTTGTTTTTCTGTCCTTACACCTTAATTATATAGAGAGACTTAGATGAATGACTCAGATACCACAATCTGCGGTTCCAAGATTTCCTCGTTTCTTTCCTCGTCGGTATCCAGCGGAATGTTGTAGCGATCATAAAGTTCGTCTATCTTGTCTATGATTTGCGCTACGAGGTCTTCGCTGGATGGTTTCTGCTTCTTTACAAGGCGATTGAAACTGTTGATGCTGGAATTGAGTCCGATGAAGACACCCAGTTCCACTATCTGCTCCAGCTTCTTGATTTACGCCACAGTCTTCTCCGCATTCACAGCATTCAAGGCTCGGTTCATCGTACGGAGAATGCTCAGCACGGCATTGGTCGATTTATCTTTCTTCCTGTTCTCCATGCTTTCGGCATCCACCACTTTTCTCACCACCTTCCGGTAGGATTCCAATGCTAACTTCACCTGGTCGTAATGGAAATCCATTACCTTCGCAAAGTCACCCGGCTTCTCCTCCATCTCAGCTTTCATGATGTCCATCGCATCCAAGAATGGGATTGACAAAGCCTTGCCGTCAGCCTTAACCCAATAATACTCCACCTTCTGAGGCGAAGAAAGATAGACGATGGTAGACTGAGAATGTTTTCCGATTTTCCTCACCGTTCGGCTCTTCATCGGCAAAGCCTTGATGCTGTTGTAGAGCTTGCGATGGGTGCGATAAAGCTCACGGGCTTCTTCCAGGAACTTCAGGTTTCTATCCACAGCATCCTGAATATCAGGATTGAACATCTGGAACTCTTTCACGATTTCCTCCCTAGAGTAAATCTGTGCATCCTCGCCAAAGGCTGAATGGAAGCCCTGCAACTTGATGAGGGCATTGCTATAGAGATGAATCTCCTGGTTGCCCTGCATCGACGGATAGAACATGTAGTTGTATATCTTGTCTGCCACCGAACCGATACGATTGACACGACCGATGCGCTGCATCAATCGGGTAGCGTTCCATGGCGAATCGTAGTTGATGATGACGTTGGCACGATGCAGATTGACACCTTCGGCAAGTACATCAGAAGTAATCACGATGTTGAATTCATCCGATTGCTCGGCATAGTTGGCATCAAAGCACTTGCGGAGAAGTTCCTGCCTGTTGGTACGATTGCTGGCACAGACATCCAGAATGTCATGACGATGCAGACGATTCTGCAACTGCTCCGTCAGATAATTCACGGTATCTACGCTCTCAGAGAAGATAACCAGTTTGCCTGTAGGATTTATCTCCTTATCAAAGAATTCATGTTTCAGTTTATCGATAAACAGTTCCAGCTTAGGGTCTTCGCTTACCTCATCCCATTTTCTGCAAAGCTCCTTCAAATTCTTAGCATCTTCTTTCAGCATCTCCAAAAACCGTTTGCTGAAATCCTCACCTTTAAAGACGGTGTCTTCCTCTTTCAAGCCTTTTTCTACGGCATATTCTATGATGCGATCCAACTCCCATCCCTTGGCTTGCTTATCCTTCACGTTGATATCGGGAGCGATAATCACCTTGTTTTGGTCAAACATCCTGATCATATCCTCGGTAATGCGGAGGAAGGTGTGGAGCGAACGGCGGAAGGCGTAAAAACTACTCTCCAATCGCTTGACCATGTGAACACGATAGATACCTGTCAGCATAGTGGAAATATGAAGGGCAGTAGGATACTTCTTGCGCGCCTCGCCCTGCAAGAACTCCACGGCACGATAGCGGGCATAGTGCAAGCCCTTGCCTGTGGGATTATCTTCGGGATGAGGCGTATCGGTAAGAATCGCCATTGTACTATAGAAGAGATCGTTCAAACCGCCATTTAATTCATAGACCAATTCGTTAGGAGGCAGAATATCCGGGAATACAATGTGCTGATCATCCAAGTCTTTCTTGTAGGCAAGCACATTCTTGATATTGTTTCGGGTTCGTCTAACCGTCACCTTATCAATCACTTGCGTTCTTATCTTCTCGTAGAGGTCATCGGTACGCTTGGCAAATTCTGCATTTCTTTCGTTATGCTTGTCTAACTTACGCTCACGCATCAGTTTATCATATTCTTCTATCCATGGAGAGAAGGTTACGGGCAGATTCTGGATGCCTTCGATGGTGGAATAATGGGCATTCTGGAAGAGAAGCAAGAGATTCAGAAGATCGGTTGGACGATTGTTGAGCGGAGTAGCCGAAAGCAGCATCACCTTCTTATGATGACCCTTTACCAAACCTTCGTTCATGCGAGGAGTCTTGCAGATTAACTGCAAATCATCGTATCTGCCAGCGGTGGCTCCACGGAAGTTATGCGCCTCATCTACAATCACCAGGTCATACTCTCCCTTTTCACGGAAGTTGCCTTCGCCCTCTATGATTTTATTCAGACTGCCATTGCTCACAAACTGGGCGTAGCGCTTGATGCCGAAAAGCTTGAAAGTATCAGTCCAGTTCTTTTCCAAGGCTGGCGGATAAACCACCAGGATATTGGTGTATCTTCCATTTGCTTCAACAAATCGCTTGGCAATCATCGTGGCAACAATGGTCTTACCCAAACCCACCACATCGGCAAGGAAGAAGCCATTGTGCTGCATCAGCATCTGATAACCCTGAATCACGGCATCGTGCTGATAGCGGATATCCTTCACACCCTCAGGCATTTCCATCGTAAAGTCATCCTCCACTTGCGAACCGAAAGTATCTATCAGCACCTTCATATAGAGTTCGTATGGTGTAGGCAACTGGGCAAGATGAGTCTTCGCCTTCATCTGCTCGATGTCTTGCAGATTCAGAGGAACGGCCTGCTCCCAAAGTTGCTCAAATTCCTGCTTGCAATATGCCACATCATCATAATCCTTCATCGCCACGTTTAACTCATACCGGTTGCCAGGCACGGTTCCCATACCTGAATCGGATAGATTGGAGGAACCCATGATAACCCAGCCATCAGAATTGGGATTATGGTTTTCTGGGAGAAGAAGATAGAATTTGGCATGGAGGTTCTTACTGCGATGGATGCGCATCTCCAATTTTTTGTCGATGATGTCCTGGCAAAACTGAAGGATACCTCTCTCCGTCTGCTCATCATAGCCTGCATTCTTCACTTCTTCAACGAAATCGTGAGAATAGGCATCGATGACGGCTTGTTCATCAATCTGTCCGAAAAAGAGTTTGGATTGCTTACGGAATATGTTGTCGATATTGATACCTACCAATATCTGTATCTTTTTGACCTGTTCAAATTCCTCACGAAGTTTGAAATAGCCCGAACTTCGGAAATATCCTACTACTGCCTGAAAGGTATGAAAATCAAGCATGTTGTGGGCTATTCCCTTGAACTTCTCGAACAGGGAATTATCTGGAGTATTATTGAAAAACTTAGTGCTCATCGGTCTGTATCTCCTTAGGCTATAGGCACTTCCGCCATTCCCCAAGCAGAAACATTCTTGTTAGTTTGTATGGTTGCTACCAAAACAGAAATGGCGTAGGGAATCTATCACTCGCATTACCCTTGCCTTTCGAGGTCCTAGGAAAACCTTATACACCAAGGATAAGAAGCAACAGAAACCTACGCCAAACTTGCATATATAATAGCACAGGATGTACCCTATCCAAACGAATGGAAAGGGCACACCTATGCCTGTGTACATACACAAATAAAGCGAAGGCGCCTACCGCTGTCTTCATCTGAGTGTAACTTTTGAAATTTCCTAGGTTTCGAAAGATCAGAAGAAAACGTAGTACACGTCTTTCTTAATTATGATAGGCCAAGCCATGGATTTTTACTTAGCCGGCGACTCATCGCCAGCCATCCACGGCAAGACAACCGCAAAAGTAATAAAAAGAATTGGGATTTGCAAGAAACTTTCCGATTTTCTTGCAAATCCCAATAAAATAGTTGATGAATTACTTCTTAATATGGCATCTTATACCCACGCCTAAGCCTCCAGATAATCCATCATATCCTCAAATGTATCGAAGTTCTTGACTTTCCCCTCCTTTAAGATCGCTTCACCCAAACCTTGTGGCTTCCTCTTCCAATCGAGCGGATAGGTGATGTCGGGTCTTGGGTTATCTCCTTCAATTCGAGGGAAGCGGCGGTGCGGCTCATATCGTTGATGTAGGCATAATCACCGAGAGTGATAGCTGCGTTCTTTTCCAATACCGATAAGGCACGGGCAATGCGCTCTTCCTTGGAATAGAGTTGCTTGCGGATAACCTTCACGCCACTCATCTCTCGTTCCAAATCACAGTCGGTCTCCATCTTTACAGCCTTCACAAACTCAGGAGATGAATTGAAGTTGACGTTCTTCACCCCTACCTTGCGATATTTCATCATGTCGTCATCTGTCTGCATCTCCGTAGGCTTGTCATCCTCAAAACCAAGGGACAAGGAGAAGGTGCCCAAGCCTTCGAGATTCACATTATAACCCATAGAGAGCATACGGACCAACACGTCTTCCACATCTGTCAGAACCGCTTCGATAGTGCCCTGAGAAAGGTCACGATGATAACTCTGCATCTGTTCGACGAATTCCTTTCTGGAAAGCGTGCGATAGGGCACCATCTTGGGATAAACTCTGCGCTTGCCTTCATCACGCATATCACTCATTTCCTGCAATTTGTACTTTGCCATTTCTTTTCCTTTCTTATTTAGATTGTTAGTTTTCTCACTTAATCGGTCCTTCTATCTCTGAGAGATATGATCTCTACTAAGTAACAGGATCTTCCTACTTAGGAATAAAAATATCTCATCCTAAGAGAAATCTCCGTTCAAAGACGTTGAACCGACATTCAAAGTCGTTGAACCGACATTCAATGTCTTTGAACGAAGATTTCTATTAGACAAAGATACAACATTATCAAGTAGAAAACAATAGTTTACCCAAATATCTTCACTTTTCCAGTCATTTTTCTTCATTTTTAGGGTATTTTTCCTTGCTTATCCCAAAGAATTATGCTAACTTTGTGGTCAGATTGCATTTCCGAGTTCAAGGATTGCAATCTTGAAACGGAGGAAAAACGATTGTAAACTTGAAACAAAGAAAAAGACAAAGATACCACAACCCCTATGAGTATGAAGATATTAGCAACCAGCGACTGGCACTTGGGCAACTTGTTTCACGGCAACGACCGACTGCCTGAACACAAGCACTTCCTGCAATGGCTCTTAGTGCAAATCGCTGAACAAAAGCCCGATGCACTCCTCGTCGCAGGAGACATCTTCGACAATGGAAATCCATCGGCAGCAGCACAGACCGTTTATTACGAGTTTCTTGCCGATGCCACCTATCTGTGCCCGAACATGCAGATTATCATCACCGCCGGCAACCACGATTCCGCCAGCCGACTGGAGGCTCCCCGCCCACTCCTTGCCAGACACCATGTAGAAATCAGAGGAAATGTAAGGAAAATCTGGCAGCAGGGAGAAAGCGAGGACGATAATAAAACCGGTGGACATTGGCTCTATTCCTACGACGATCTCATCATCCCTGTGTCCAATGAGGAAGGAGAAGAAGTCATCATCCTCGCCGTGCCTTTCCTTCGGAGTGATGTGGTGCAGAACGCCTGTTATTCGCAAGGAGTCAACACCTTCCTGAGAGAACTGACTGCTGAAGCACGAAAGAAATACCCGGGCAGAAAGTGCATCATGATGGCCCACATGTACGCCAAGGGTTCGGACATAGCCAAACAGGATGCGAGCGAGAAGATCATTATCGGCGGACAGGAGGAAGTGGATTTAGAAGGATGGAACGATCATCCTGACTATATGACTTGCGGACACATCCACAAACGGCAACATATCTGGAACACCGACTGGGCAAGATATACGGGTAGTATTCTTCCAATGTCGTTCGCCGAGAAAGACTACACTCACGGCATCGACCTCATCACCATCGGATGTGACAAGAGAGAAAAGGAGCAAATGGAAGTGAAGAAGAAAGAAGATGAAATGAAGGAAAATAAAGATGGAATGAAGGAAGAAAAAGAAAAGGAAAACTGCAAAAACAAGAGCAAGGATATAAAAGTAGATTTCCTGGAATACAAGCCTCAGCACTCTCTTCGCATTCTGCCAGAAAACGAGGAGGAACTCACCATCAAGAAATGGCAGAAACTCATCCATTCAGAAC
>ERZ1023633.288-NODE-288-length-21931-cov-9.903227_pt1 | contig 21931 bp, 17 predicted proteins | sample MGYA00380333_ERZ1023633 | MGnify/ENA primary metagenome ERZ1023633 (study PRJEB33179, sample SAMN07448972) | human gut metagenome | biome: Human-gut; feature: Human associated habitat; material: Faeces | host: Homo sapiens | place: India: Bhopal | collected...
CCTATTACATTTCAAAGTACGATTCTTACAAAAATGGGTATAATTCGACAATAGGTGGTGACGGTGCAAGAGGACAGAAGATTTCAGAAGAAACAAAGGAAAAATTAAGAATTTCGATGAAAGGTGAGAATAACCCATTTTACGGCAGACATCACACAGAAGAGACTAAGAAAAAGATTAGAGAAAATAATAAATGGTATAGGCATACTGAGGAAACAAGAAAGAAACTGTCAGAGAAAAGTAAAGGTCGACATCACACAGAAGAGGCTAAGAAAAAGATTAGTGAAACCAAAAAGTTACGTTGTCTAAAGGGAGAAAAAAGCCCTCTTTATGGGACACATCTTTCAGAAGAAACCAAGAAAAAAATAGGTATGGGTAATCGAGGTAATAAACGTATCGACAACTATAGAGCCATATTACAGATTGATATGGAGACAGGTGAAGTTATAAAGGAATGGGAGGCAATAAAATTCGCCGCCGAGAGTTTAAACCTCCATTGCCCTAATATAATAAACGTCTGCAAAGGAATATCTAAACAGTCGGGAGGCTTTATATGGAGATACAAAGATGGTAAGTAAACTTTTCTTTTCATACTGATAATCTTTATTAGTATAATAAATAATAGCTATTATTAAGATATATTATGGACATTAAATCAAGTGATTTTATATTAATCCTTCATCTTGAAGACATTCACGGATGCCCTATGAAAGCGGCAGATTGTGCCGAGCTGAAGATACGTGTGTGGACTAACGACCCTACGCATTTCTTGACATTCAATAAACGTGATATCATTTCAGATGATTATAACGACCGTATCGCAATCGATAAAATGCAGATGGAATGTTTGCATTCAGGCAACGTTTTATATGACATTTCATATTCAAAATGGAATGCAGACTTTTCAGCAACAGACGAGAAATATAATAAGGTAAAAACTATCGTTACGGACGTATATTGGAGAAACGTAATGAATCCCGACAATCCTTGTAACGTTGTTAATTATCAGACAATTGAGCACGTTTATGACCTCATTGAAAAAGAAAGACTTGAACGTGAAAAGTTGGGACACTATGTAGAAAAGGAGTATACCAACAAGCTTGCAGACGAGGTTAAACGTTCAAACGAGGTTGATATACAGATGTATAAAACCATCAAGGAAAACAAGGAGGCTTGTGACACTCGTACCGAGGAAATTACAACCAAGTTGGATGCAGAAATCAAACGTTCAAACGAGGTCGATATCGAGTTGAATAAGAAAATCAATGACAATCTTTCTGATACAACTGAGATAACAACCGATTTGACAACACGTCTCAATGATGAAATTGTGCGTGCAAAGGGTAAGGAAAACGAGATTGCTGAAGACCTTGCAGGAGAGATTTCAAGAGCAAAGGCAAAGGATAATGAGATTGCCAACGACCTGGCAAGTGAAATTGAAAGGTCAAAGAATTTCGACCAACAAATCAGAGATGCAGTCGACCAAGAAACCGAACGTGCAAAGGCAAAAGAGGAATTGATTGACGGTAAAATCACAGATGAAATTGCAAGAGCAAAGACAGTCGAAGGTGATATTACAAGTTCACTCACACAGTTGAAAAACGTTGTCAAAGAAGAAAAGCAACGTTCGGCAGACAAGGACACAGAACACGAAAATGCAATCACTGCTGAGACTTCAAGAGCACAGGCAAAGGAGAATGAAATACTGACAAACCTTCAGACAGAAGTATCAAGAGCAACTGATGCAGAAACCCACATCACAAGTGAAATTCACGATGAGGTAAGTCGTGCAAAGGCTGAGGAAAAGAGAATTGAGGGACTTATCAAGACCAATACAGACAAGGACAATGAGACAACAACCGCAATCAACAACTTGTCAAACAAATTGACTGATGAGGTAAACCGTGCAACAGAGAAGGAAAAGGCAATTGATAAAAAGATTGATGAAAATGCGTCTGATATTGCAGCAGAAACCACAAGGGCAACTGCAAAAGAGGATGAAATCAGTAAGTTGATTGCTGATAACGTTGCAGCGGATGCAAAGACTCGCAATGATTTAACCTCCGAAATCACACGTGCAACAGGTGAAGAGGCAAGAATCGAGGGTATTACAACCACAAACGCAAACAACCTCACATCTGAGATTGCAAGGGCAAAACAAGTTGAGGCAGATATAACATCATCATTACAGACATTGAAGACAACTGTCAAGACAAAGGATGATGCACACGATGAGGCTATCAAATCAATTGATGCAAAGATAACTGCTGAGGTATCACGTTCAACCGCAAAGGATGATGCAACTGATAACCGTCTGTCAGTCATTGAAGGAGGCAGCACAACAATCGGAAGTATTGCACATTCACTTGCGGACGCAAAGCATTACACTGATGAAGAGGTAGGAAAAGTTAAGACAACAGTAACAAATGAGTATACTGATACTTTGAAGCAATATGCAACAAAGGCAGAAGTCGATTCAAGGATTGAGTCTATCATCGGTACAGCCCCTGAAGCCTTAGACACTTTGGGAGAGATTGCAGAAAAATTGACAACCGATAGTGATGCAATTACTGCAATAAATGGTGTACTTGCAGGTAAGGCAAATGCAACAGAGGTGTATACCAAGTCTGAAATTGATGTGAATGTTACTGCCCTCAGTAATACCATTGCAACCGAGACTTCAAGAGCAAAGAATGCTGAAAATACTTTGACAACCGACCTTGCAACCGAGGTTAAACGTGCAAAGGCAAAGGAGGATGAAATATTAGGAAAGGCAAATACAACTTCATCTGAATTGAGTCTCGAAACACTCAGGGCAAAGAATGCAGAAGGTGAAATAAATACTACATTGAACACTGTCAAAGGTGATGTAGAAAAGTTGAAGACAGGTGTACAATCGAACACTGATTCAATCGCAATCATCAACGGTGATGCAGCAACAAACGGCAGTATTGCACATTCACTCGCAGACGCAAAACACTACACTGATGATGCAGTCACAAAGGTTAAGGCAGATTTGAACGTTTCAGTTGCAGGATTTGCGACAAAGAATGAGATTGCAGATGTGAAGGCAACTGTTTCAACAAAGGCAGACAAAGCAACAACATACACAAAAGCACAAGTCGATGAAAAGATTGCAAGTGTTGATGTTTCAAGTCAGTTAGTCGATTATGCAAAGACCGCAGATGTTGACAAGAAGATTGAAGCGGTTAAGACCAACACAACAACCGAGTTGGGTAAAAAGTTAGACAAGACAACATACGCAACTGACAAGCTTTCATTTGCCGACAAGACCGCCACAAATACTGCAATCAAGACAGTTTCTGACAATCTCACTGCTGAGGTTACAAGAGCAACAAACGCAGAAAATACTTTAACAACAGAGGTTGCAAAGAAGGCAAATTCTGCTGACGTGTACAACAAGACACAAGTCGATGAAAAGCTGAATAAGAAAACTGCAATCAAAGACGAAAAGGGTAATGTTATCACAGAGATGGTAATCGACAACTCGGCAGCGGATGATTCAGTTGAGGTTTACACGAAAGAGCAATGTGATGCAAGATTTATGAAGATGTGGCAAGGAACACAAGCGGAATATGAGGCAATCAAAAGCAAAGATAATAATACCTTATATATTATTAAGTAAAAATGACTAACAAGGATATTACTAAAATATACTTTCAAGGAAATGAGATTGTTGCCCTTTACAGGGGTGACACTCTCATTTTTAAGAAATCAGGTGTTGTACCACCAAAGCCAACAGGAAAATACACAGTCAGAGGTACGGTAACAAAGAGCAGTGGTTACACTCAGTTTAATCTCACGTACAATAATGGACAGAGGGTGAATGTGAAAGTCAACAAAGACCTTACATTTGAAACGGAATTGCAAGAACCTTTGACAAATGCAAATGCAATGTTTCAAGGTAGGTCATATTTGGAGACCCTTGACCTTAACAACCTTGATACTTCACAGGTTACGAATATGCAAAATATGTTTAGTCAATCAAATTATTTGAAAGATATTAAACTGAGTAGTTTTGATACATCGAAGGTTACGAATATGCAAAATATGTTTAACGGTTGCAACAGACTCAAATCTCTTGATTTGATAAATTTTGATACATCGAAGGTTACTGATATGAAAGGTATGTTTTATGATAATGATTTGTTAGAATCACTTGATTTATCAAGTTTCGACACAAGTCAGGTTACAAATATGGGATGGATGTTTTATAGTTGCGATAATTTAACTAATCTGTATGTAAATTTTAATACTAATAATGTAAAAGTGTCAACTAACATATTTTATTATTCTCATAAACTAACAAATGTTGTCGGAAAATTCGAAGGGGCAAAATATTACCTTGATTTAAGTTATTGTCCTTTGAACTCACAAAGTGCAATGGTGTTTATCAATGGACTTGCAACGGTAACAGAAAAACTTACATTAGCATTGAATGCAACAACATATGATTCATTGACAAAAGAACAGATTGCAATTGCAACTTCAAAGGGATGGACAGTAACAAGGGGATAATCTTTATTAATGATAAATTACAACAAATAAAACAATATGGCGATATTAAAATATACTGACACTGAAGGCAAGGTACACAGCGTCAACAGCTACAAGATTAATAATGTTATCGTTAAACAGGAGAAGGGTGAATCAACCGCTGATGTAATGTCACAGAAGGCAGTTACTGACGAAATTAAAAAGGTTAATTCACTCATTCCGACCAAAGTTTCACAACTCACAAATGATAAAAATTATCTGACACAACATCAATCCCTTGCAGACTATGCAAAGACAGCAGATGTAAATACCTCTCTTGGCAAGAAGGCAAACAGTGCAGATGTTTACAAGAAAACTGAAATCGATACAAAGGTAACAAATATCAATTCATCCATCACATCTGAAACAAACCGTGCAACCACTGCTGAGAATAAGATTAAGACAGATTTAACAAGCGAGTTAAACAAGAAAGTTGCAACGGTTACAATCGAGAAAGACAGTACAAATGATTTACAATATCACCTTTTGGTAGATGGTGAAAAGTCAGGAGATATCAATATCCCGAAAGACCAATTCTTGTCAAACGTGGTATATTCCACTGCAACAAAGGTAATCACATTCACATTTGAGACAAGCACAGGAACAAAGACAACCGATGTAAATATTTCAGATTTGATTGATACCTATACAAACGGTGATGGATTGTCATTGCAGGGAAATAAATTCTCAGTGAAGAAAGATGCCAAATCACAGGCATACATTGAGGTAAGTGCAAGCGGTGTGAAAGTCGTTGGTATTGATGAAGCACTTGCAAAGAAGGCAGACAAGACAGACGTAACAGCATCCCTTGCAAAGAAGGTGGATAACGCAACATATACGACTGACAAGGCAACATACGCATTGAAATCAGATGTTGCAACCGAATTGGCAAAGAAGGCAAATTCCACTGATGTTACAACTGAATTGGCGAAAAAGGCTAACAGTTCAGACGTGTATACAAGGGATGAAATCGACACATTAACAGCGACAATGGACGGTGGAGAATTTTAACGAGTGAATAATCTTTATAATTGAAATAAACTTAACAAAGCAAATGACAAGTGAAAATTATTCAAGCGTTATCCTTAAGGCAAAGGAAGGCTTTTATATCACTGAGAAAGATGATTCAATCGATATACAGAATCGTACCATTGCCACCGCCATTGCAATCGGGACAAACGACAGTGCAGACAACTATAAGGAAATCACCGCTGATGAGGCTGATGAGTTGAAGAGACAACAGGACGATTCAAGAAAAGAACAGATTGCAGCCTATCGACTTGAACAGGGACAAAAGCCAACAGTGTAATCTTTATTATTATAAAAGTAAGATAATTATCAATGAAAGAAATAAGATTAGGAGACAACGCAAATACATCCAACGACAATCGACACATCGAGGGTTATGCGATTGTTTTCAACAGTCTTTCAAACGACCTTGGAGGGTTCAGGGAGATTATCGAGCAAGGTGCAATCACTGATGAACTGATAAATAATAGTGACATTGTTTGTCTATTGAACCACGACATCAAAAAAGGACTATTAGCAAGAAGTTATCACGGTCGAGGCAGCTTGAAACTTGATATTGATGAACACGGTCTGCATTACTCCTTTGATGCCCCAAACACAGATTTGGGTGATGAAGTCTTGGAAGGCATTCGCCGAGGTGATATTGCAAAGTGTTCTTTTGCATTCGTCTGTGGTGAAGATAATTGGACAAAGGATGAAAATGGTGAATATATCAGACACGTTAAAAAGATAAAGAATCTTTATGATGTATCACTCGTATATCATCCCGCTTATGAAGAAACAGAGGTCAAGGCAGACACAAGAGGACTCGATGAACTCAAGGCGCAAGAAGCGAATAATATTGTAAAAGTAAATTCAGAAGATATGAACGATAAACAAGAATTGATAACACAGCTTCAGACCATCCTTGAAAAACTCAAGACAGATGAAAAGCCTGTTGAGGAAAAAGAGGAAAAGGACGAGAAGCCCGAAGAGGTTGAAGACACTCCAAAGGATGATGAAAAGCCTGTCGAGGAAAAGGCAGACGAGGAAACTCCAAAGGATGAAAAGCCTGTTGAAGACACTCCAAAGGATGATGAAAATCCTGATGAGGCAGTTGATGAGACAGACGAGGAAACAGAAAATGAAAATAAAACCGAGGACGAGGAAAAGCCCGAGGATAAAGAACAAAGAAATAATCAAAATATTAGTACTAATATGACAAAGAAATTTAGCCTTATCAAGGCAATTAATGACGTAACAAACAACCGTTCACTCGATGAGGTTGCAAAAGAAGTCGTTGCGAAGGGTGTTCAGGAAATGAGAAAATCAGGACTCGCAATTGCAGGTTCAATTCAGTTGCCTGTAATGGAAACAGAGAATGAGGAAATGCGTGCAAATGGTGTACTCGCACAGACCGCAGGCGCAGGTGCTGAGAATATCGCAACAGAAAAACTTGACATTTTGGAACCACTTCGTGCAAATATGGTAATGAGCCAAGCAGGTGCAACATATCTCACAGGTTTGGTTGGAAATATCTCAATTCCTGCATATACAGGTTCAAATGTTGCTTGGGCAGGTGAAACAGCCGCAGCAGCAAACGGTGCAGGTGATTGGAGTGAAATTAAATTACAGCCACACAGATTGACCGCATACGTTGATGTATCAAAAGAATTCCTTTTGCAGGATTCAAATGATGCTGAGGCAATGTTACGCCGTGATATTATCGCAGCAATCGGAAACAAACTTGAATCAACAATTTTGGGTGCTGATGCAGGTACAGATGAGAAGCCTGCAGGTTTGTTCGATGGTGTAACTGCAATGACAACCGCAGTAAAATTCGGTGACATCGTAGATGCTGAGGCTGAGTTGGATGCAGCAAATGTAAGTGGTGCTTATACTTATATCCTTTCTCCAAAGGCAAAGGCAGCATTGAGAACACTTTCAAAGGATGCAGGTTCAGGACGTTTCGTTCTTGAAGATGGTGAAATCGAAGGTTCAAAAGCACTCGTTTCAAGCAATGTTGCTGCAAAAGGCTTTGTTGTCGGTGACTTCAATGATTACGTAATTGCACAATGGGGTGCAATTGATTTGGTTGTTGATAACTACACAAAGGCAACAGAAGGCAAGGTTCGTTTGGTTGTAAATGCTTACTTTGATGCAAAACCAAGACGTGCAACATCATTTGTTAAGAGAATTTTGAAGTAAATTTCTTTCAACAGAAATCCATATTTAAAATGTATTTGATGTTTGGGGATAACAATTGGGTTATCCCCTTTTTGTTTATAATCTTTATTAATATATAATGATAAAGTATGTACACATTATTACAGACAGCAAAACATCATCTGAATATTGACAAGGATTTTCACGATGATGATGAATATATTATAAGATTGATTCAGGTCGCAGAAGATGCAATTGCAAAGAGAATTGATGTTCCTGACCTTGATTCAATCGTGGATAGAAAGACAGGTTACCTTCCTCAAACAGTGCAGCAAGCAATACTGTTACTCATAGGAAATTATTATGCAAACAGAGAGACAACAACCTTTGCACAAAGTTATGAACTGAACAAGGGATTCGATTTTCTCGCAGACCTAAATAAACATTATTTCATCCCATAAGGCAATGCAAAGCGGAATATTAAATGAAATCATCGTGATTGAAAGGCTGAAACAGTCAAAGAATGAATTCGGTGAAATCGAGACAGAGGAATATACCCCAACCATACGCACAAGGGCAAGTGTAAAATATAATTCACTCAATCGAGTTGAGGATAACGCAGAAATATTCTTTGCACAAGATGTTACCTTCACTGTACGTATATACAATGATGTGAGGAATCTTGATAGAATTGATTGGAAGGGAAACAAGTACAGGATATTATCAATCGAGGAATCCCGACAATTTCAACAAAAGACAATTCACACCGAATTAATAAACGAGTAATAACACATTGAAAATGAGTGACAACGTAGTTACAATTGACAGAAAACAGGTCGATAACTTATTCAGGAAACTTGACCCCGAAAAGCGCAATGAGGCGATGATGAATGCACTGAAAAGCGGTGCAGCAGTACTTGCACAGAAGACACGTTCAAACTTGCGAAAGGGATTGGGTAAAGGTGCGGACACTCCAAGACCTGAGCGTAATAAAAATTACGAGTGGAAAGACAAACCGATGACGCAAGGTGTAACACTGAATGCCCGAGACACATATAACACCACGGTACAAGTAAGTATTATGGGAGACCCACGTTTGAAATGGTTTGAAAAAGGTGTTGAAGAACGTTTCAGAGGTGCGAGAAAGACATCATCAAAATATCGTCTGATGAAGGAATCGGGCAAGCTGAAATCAACAGGTAGCATCCAAAGAATCAATTTCTTCGAGGCTGCAAAACAGGATGACAGTCAAATAACCTCAGCAATCGAAAGAACGTTAATCAAAGAAATAAATGAATTGATTCAATAACAAATGGTAAAGTTAAGAACAAGCAGCCTGAAAATCGGTCGTGTGGTGAATCAGATATTGTCAAAGATTTTACCGACATATCCAATCGTTGCGGAAAAGGGAACACAATACCCTTTCGCAGTATACAGGCGCACAAACTTGCAGACTGCAAATACAAAAGATATTTACAATACAGTGGAGTATGCGACCGTTGAAATAATAGTTGCTGCAACAACGTACAATGAATCACTGAAATATGCACAAGATGTAAAAGTACAGCTTGAGAATCAAAGAGGAATCTCAGAAAGTGCAAAGGAGGAGGATATAAAGATAACTGATGTTTTCCTTACATCTGCATCTGAGGATTTCGTTAATGACGCATATATTCAGGTAATGACGTTCGTCATTCACATTGAGGGCGAACACGGTTACAGATAGAATAAAGATAATCTTTATTTATATAATAAATTATATATAATTTTTACTATGTTATTAAAAGGAAATGATTTAATGCTGTTTGCAAATGACGGCAAAAAATACACCTCAATCGCTTATGCGACAAACCACACTCTTGAATTATCGGCTGATACTAAGGACGTTAGTAACAAGGATATGGGTAACGGTTGTTGGTCAAGTTCAGAAATCGGTATGTACAGTTGGTCAACAAGTTCTGAAAATATGGTCAGTGATGGTGCTGAAAACGGACATAATTATAACACTTTGTTTGATATGTTCTTAAAGAGAGAAAAGGTTAAGATTGCCTTCTCATTACAGACAGATAACATCGATTACGCTGCAAAACTTGATTCAGAATACGCAGCACCATCAACAGGATGGACTTATGACGCTGCAAACCACTATGAAGGCGATGCTATTATCACATCACTTTCTTTGACAGCTCAGAACGGTGAATATGCAACCTATACAGTGCAATTCCAAGGTTGTGGAGCATTGAAGAAAATTGGAAACGGTATAAAAAAAAAGTAGTATTGCAAGTGTCTGAGGATGATGAAACGAAGGCTGTAGTTGATGAGCCTATTGAGAAAGACACAAAGGTTTTGGAATAGATTATTTTGACACTCTTAACAATCAGTTAGGAGTGTCTTTTTTTGCCCTTAATCTTTATTATTATAAGAACAAACAACATTAACACATATGGAAAACAAAGTTAGAACAATTAAAATCAACGGAAAAGACTACAAGGTAAAGTACACAATCAGAGCATTGTTTATGTTTGAGCAGATATGCGACAAGCCTTTCAGTATCAAGACTTTACTTGATAATTACGTATTTTTCTATTGCATCATATTGGCAAACAATCCTGATAATATCCTTGATTGGAACGAGTACATTGAAGCCCTTGATTCTGATGCAACACTGTATGAATCTCTCAATCAGCTTGTGAACGATAGTGTAAAGATAAATACACTGACTTCAAACGATGAGGAAAAGGGAGATAAAAAAAAAGTGAGGAAGGCTTAAGTGTAAGTGATATATATTCCATTCTTGTTGCAGACTTGGGTATCAATCCCGAATATGTGCTCGACAGGATGGAAATGTACGAGGTGAATGCGTTAATAAAAAATCAGTACAGAAGACACAAAGACGATTGGGAACAGGCAAGATTGATTGCATATCTCATTGCTCAGTGTAACAGTAAGAAACGTATGAAACTCACTGATATTGTAACGTTCCCTTGGGAGAAGAAGGATATCAAGAATGAAATCGACTTTGAGGCAATTAAGCGAATACGTGCAAAGGCTCATTCTATGATTGACAATAATTTAATAAAATAGTAAACAAGATAGATGGCAAGTGCAGATTTAATAATGAAACTAAGGGGTCAGGATGACTTGACTAAGACCATTAAAGGGGTTAAGGCTGAGTTATCCGACACTGAAAAGAAAGCCTTAAAGTTAGACCTGATAAAGAAAGAATTTGACAGAATAAAAGATTCATCAATGCCTTTGAAACGACAGCTGAAGCAAGTAAAAGCATTACTTGGTGAGATGAATATGCAGGGTTTGGATAAGAATGATTTATTCAAGTCAATGACACAACAGGCAGGCGAAATGTCTGACGCAATGGGAGATGCAAATCAGGCTGTTGCAGCATTCGCAAATGATACAATGAATTTGGAGGCAAGCGCACAGGCACTTCAATTAGTTGCAGGTGGCGCATCCCTTGTTACAGGTGCGATGGGTTTACTTGGTGTAGAAGATGAAAAAGTACAACAAGCAATGTTGAAAGTACAGTCTGCAATCTCACTCGTTAATGGTGTAACGGCAATTGCAAACGTGCTGAACAAGGACAGTATTTTGATGCTGAGAATCAAGAAAATTATGATGGATGCCAACACTGCATCAACCGCAACAAATACGGTCGCAGAAGGTGCAAATGCGGCAGCAACAGGTATTTCAACAGTTGCCCGAAATGCGTGGAATGTTACTGTTGCAATCGGTAAAGCACTGTTAGGCGATTTCAGTGGTCTTGTACTCGTTGCAGCAGCCGGACTTGTTACATACGCATTATGTACGGATGATAGTACTGATTCACAGGAGAAACATAACAAGGCAGTTTCAGACGGTCAAAAGATTGAACAAGATTACTCCAATAAAGTATCATCATCAACAGGTGAATTGGTTGGAAAATATCAGGTCTTGAGACGTGAATGGTTATCACTGAAAACCACTGCCGAAAAAACCAAGTGGATTGAAAATAATCAGTCGGCAATGGATGGTCTTGGTCTTAGTGTAAATAATTTGTCAGATGCAGAAAATGTTTTCGTCTCAAACACTTCAAGGGTTGTTGCAGCACTCGAAGCAAGGGCAAAGGCTGAGGCAGCACAACAGGCATTGGTCGACACGTACAAAAAGTACTATGAACAGAAAAACCGTCACGACACAAGTACAGGAGACTTTTATTACAAGGTCAAAACAGGTGATAAGATTAATCAGGATGAAGCAAAAGCGGCAGGACTCGGCAAGGGAGATGGTTCGGGTTGGACTTCATATACTTTGACAAAACAAGGTGCAGCGAAAGTCAACGCATACAGAAGTAAACAAGCAGTACAAAAGAAGAATCAACGCAATAACAAGCTTGATACTGACTTGAAGAAATCCACCGATTTCTATACTGATATAATTGTCGACAATACAGCAATTGCAAATAAGACTCTCAAAGGTGGAAAACATACAAGCAAACATACAGGAAAAAGCGGTGGGCACACAACAAAGACAACTCCAAAGACAACAACAAAGACTGACAAGACAGAGGTATTTGACCCATCATCTTTAAAGGGTCTTGAACAACATCTGAGCAAGTTGCAAGAGGAACAAGGAAAATTGAATCCATTGAACACTGATGCAGTCGAAAAGTACAAAAATGCAATCGAAGAGACCAAGAAAAAGATTGAGGCAACAAAGATAAAATTGGGTATTGAGGTCGATGAAAAAGCAGATGAAAATTCATTGGATTCACTCGAAGACAAGCTGAAGGAGTTGGAGGACAAACGTACAAAAATTGATGTAGATGATACCGATTCTATCTCCAAGATTAATGCCGATATCGATGTAATGAAAAAGGATATCGAGAAGAAGAAAGTCAAGTTAGGTATCGAGGTTGAAAAGTCTGAGCCAACAATTAAAGCGGAAAAAGAATCTGACAATTACACCAAAGGCAGCAATGAGGATAAGAGACTGTCATACAACAATGCTCAGACAAAGGTATCAACGATGAAACAAGACTTTGAGATTGGAATTATCGGCAAAGATGAATTTGACAGTCAGTTGAAAGACCTCAACAAACAGCTTGAAGATTTAGGTCTTCAAAAGATTGACCTTGAGGTAGATGATGACGGAACAATTGTTGACACTTCTGATAGATTGAAAGAGCTGAAGGAAACACTTGAAAACGTCACACAGTCAATGAGCGGTGAATGCGGTCAGATGGTTGAACAATTTGCACAACTCGCAGAAATATTGGGAGATGAAAACGCAGACAGTGCAACAAAGGCGGCAGCAGGACTTGTCACAATGGGTGAAGCATTACAGAAAATCGGTGGTGATGGTATGGTTGCAAAGGTCGGTGCGGTAATGGCTGCAATCGGTCAAATTATTTTAGGTTTTGCAACTGCATCCGCACAGGCGGCATCCCTAGGACCATTCGGTTGGCTTGCGTTTGTCGGTGCGGGCTTGGCAACTGTTGCAACAACGATTTCAACACTGAAAGGATTCGCAGAAGGTGGTATCATTGAAGGTGCATCTCACACAGGAGATAAAGTACTTGCAAGAGTGAATGCAGGTGAAATGGTGCTGAATAAACGGCAACAGAGTAACTTATTCAACCTTTTGGATGGTAATGGAATTGGACAAAACGCAAACGGTGGAAAGGTCGAATTCGTAATTAAAGGTAGTGCATTAAAGGGAGTTTTGAACAACTACAATGATAGGATGAATAAACTTTAAATCAATTCATATTTAACACGCAAGGGGTCATAATCAATTGGTGGTTATGACCCTTATTTGTAATCTTTATTTATATAAAACAAACAAAAGAAAATATAATGTCAGCAGTATATACAGCGGAATTCACTTCAATCAAGAACGTGAATTACAAGATAGAAATCAACACTGAGAAAGGCAGCGGAACACATACATTGATGCTGTCGGGTGAACCATTTTCAACAAAGATGGATTCTGAGGGAAAGAACATCTATTCACCATTGAAAACCACCTCAGCAACGGTCGGCATAATGACAAAAAGTCTTGAGTCGAACATCTATTCGGGCAAGGCAAAGGGAACGTCTGTAAAATTCACAAATACGGACAAAAACAAGGTCGAATTTGTCGGTTATGTAACACCCTGCAAATACGACCAAGATTGGGATGAGCAATTGGAAGAGGTTGAAATTGAATGCGTTGACGGAATCGCAGTATTGAAATCCCTTCCCTATCCTGTCACAGGCTCACTTGAAACATTTGCGAACATTATATTTAACTGTCTCAAACAATCGGGATGCTTCAAGAAACTGTATGTAACCGATAATGTGCAACTCACAGTGAACGGTACAGATAACATCATCGAAAAGTTAAGAGTAAGTCAGAATAACTTCTTTGAGGAAAAGCAAGAGGGACAGACAAACGATGATGTTGCAATGAGTTGCTATGATGTTTTAATCGAGGTTATGCAATTCTTGGGCTATACAATGTTTGCAGAAGGTGATGAGGTATATATCATTGACTATGACGCAATCAAGAGGGGAAATAATAAATATTTTTCATATAATCTGACAGGCAGTACACTTGGAACATATACCACCGTAACAAAGGCATATTCACATCAAATTACAGGTGAAAGTATTGGCGAATCAGGTACAACGGTATCACTTGATAAGGTCTATAATAAGGTAACTGTCAAGGATGATTTCTATACTTACGATAGCCTTTTCCCTAATTTCGGTGATGCAAAATATGAGACAAATATAACGGCAGCACTTGATTGGAATGCCTCGGATTTCTTCAAGAGAGGTTATTATGTAATCGACACAATCACGCAAACCTCAAAGAGTGGTAAACCTGAGAATTTTACGATATTCATCTGTCCGGCGTGGAGGGACAAGACTTTCGTTTGTATCGTAAAATTTTACAAATCTGACGTGTTCCAATTCTGCAAATATGACAAGGACACAAAACAGGACAGAACAGAAGAGTATGAAAAAGATATGACTTGGAGCAAGCTTTTCGAGTGTCACGGTGCAACATACGTGAGATTTTGGAAAAAGGAAATAGCAAGGTCTGAAGCTGAGGATTTCAGGGGCCGTTATAACTATATGTTACCACAGGAAACCAAGCTGCAATTATGGATTGATTTCCTGAATAGAGACCCACAGGATATCGCCTTAACTCCTTATGTTTTGTGCCTGAATTGGTCGGATGGACACATCGGCCCTGCGGCATTAAACTCAACAGGACGGTATGATAGAACAGACAATGAAGACTGTCGAAAATACCCATTCGTGAAGTTAAGAAGATTTGACTCAAGTGTTTTCGGTGGTAAAGATGCCTATCTCTTAATCAATGGTAAACAGTTGTCACACGATGAACAAAATACACCATTCCCAATCAGTGATGGCGGTAATAACAAATCATTGAAGAGACAACCTGACAAGAAATATGAGGAAGAAGGTTTTTTATGGTGTCGAATGAAATGGGGTTCGAACTATTGGAACGGAAGTGCTTGGCAGACAACACCGACGGACTTTAAGTTACGTTATTGGACAGGCAACAGCACAATACGAGTTAGGAACTATTACGACAAGTTTTTTGACTTTGCAGACACTGCATCAAAGGCGATGTTAAAGGGTGCAAAGGGTTACTATTTAACTTGTCCACAAAACGGAAACCTTGCAGGTGAGGCAGAATTTATCATTTATTGCAATCGTGATTTGTGGGGAAAGTCAAACCACGGTCATTGGCACGATGCAAACAGATATTCACGTTATTACAACTATGTACAAGTATTATCCGATTTGACTATGACGGCCGAGATTTCAAACGGTATGCTCGATGATATGGAGAACGATACTGATACCTCATACACAAACGTAATCGCAACAGGCGCAGTCGACAAGATGAGCGATATAAAATTCAAGATATGTACTTTCGACAATAAGAAGCCAAGTTACTCAGGTGTCGACTACCTTGATTCAAGTAAAAATTCTGTATATCTCAAGTATACATACAACAAGGCATTGAACAGTCTCGAAACAAGTGTAACTGCATCCAACCGTGACGGTCACAAGATGGTACAAGAGGAACATTTGATTTTCAAATTGGTGAATCAGTATCAAGAGCCACGCACGGTAATTAAAGCTACATTGAAGAACAACGAGGGACACAAGATGTATGGAACGTACACGGATAAGATAATCAAGAACAAGACGTTTATTGTGAGTGAGATGAATATCGATTACAAACAAGAGACAGCAGAAATGAAATTAACTGAAAAATTCTAACATTATGATAATAAATAAATACAATAGCGCAAAGGGCAACATAACAACAAGGACAGGAGTGTCAACAGGAGCAATTTCAAGTGGTTCATCATCAACAGGTGGTGGTTCACTTGATAGAGTGCTATGGGGACAAAACGATGAAGGTGAAGATATTGATGGTTCAATGTGGGTGAATGGTAGCCTGTATATTGGTGCAATTGATTATGGTTCAGAGGATGATGAAGCAACTGTCGACGATAGTAACGTTTTCGTGGATGATGCTGAAATTGGTTCAGTAATTGCAAATGCTCTCATTCAGTCAAAGGATATGTATTGCAAGGAACACCCATATATCACATATCCAATCACGAACGGTAAAAAAACTGACTTAAGGGAGTTGTTCAACGGTTTTGATGAACGTATCAAGGCAAATGAAACGAACATCAAGACCAATACCACGAATATTACAAACAATACAACCAATATCACAGCAAACACCACTGAGATTACAAAGTTGAAGTCAAGGGTAACAACAAACGAAACCAATATCACCACCAACACGACCAACATTGCAGCCAATACAACAGAGATAAAAAATATTAACGAAAAGATAACCAATATCAAGACCAATATCACTGCATTACAGGATGCAATGCCGATTGGTTCGATAATAATGTTCAACGGAAAAGCTGAGGAAATTCCTTCAGGTTGGGCAATATGTGACGGAACAAACGGAACACCAAATCTGATAGATAAATTCATAAAGGGTTCAAATATCGCAGGTTCAACAGGTGGTGCAAGTCAAGTTACTCTGTCCGTTGCACAGTTGCCACCACACAGGCATAAAGTTTCAAAATGTTGGTACGGACGGTCGGATAATGCGAACGACAGAAATGTAATACGTTGGGATGATTCGTATGATACGAATAGTCAGGTATGGACAGGAGAAACAGGACTCGGATTGCCAATTGACATCATACCTCCTTATTACACCCTCATTTACATTATGAAAGTCGGAACAAAAGATACAACACAGACCACATAAAACTATAATCAATTAATATTTACAACAACCTTAAATCGAAATGGATAAGATAAACGAAATAATCACAACATTGCTCACATCATTATCAACGGCATTCAACAAGTTCGTATTAACGTTCAAAAAGAATGGACTGCTGTATACAACAATAATACTGCTGTTATTCATCCTTACATTCACTTTGATAATCAATCCAATACGCATTGATTCAATTGTCGAAGAACAGATTGAAAAGCACTATGATATGACGAAAGATGAGGAACTGAAACAGAAGAGCAAGAACGATGGAAAGAGAATCAAGGCAGATGAGATAATCACACCACTTTTGGAGGACATACAAGGCAAATTTCAGCTTGATAGGGTTATTTTATTTGAAAGTCATAACAACACTGAGAATATTGCACATTGTCCCTTTTTGTTCTATTCGGCAACGTATGAGGTGATTGATTGCGATGACTATGCGATAGACTATATTTCAGACTCATTTCAACGACAGTATACCAACAACTTCCTGTGTAATGAGGTTATGACAATGTTAAAACACAAAGATTACATCTATTACGATAATCTACAAGACTACAACAGGAACAAATCAAGATTATTAATCAAGTTGAAGAGATTTGACGTGAAAAATGCAATGCTCATTCCAATACGTTCAAAGGAGGGTCAGGTAATAATGCTTATCGTTGTCTGCAATAATGATGCAATCAATTGCGATGAAGTATTCAAGTATCTTAAACCATCACTGTCACAAATATCTCAATCGCTTATAATAGAATAAAAATAGATTCATTTTTAACTTTGTTTGTTTTGTTCGGGGGGATAACTCAAGATTGGAGTTGTCTCCCATTTTTATTTTGTCTTTTTGAGACCAGGACACTATTTATATATATAATAAGGTACACGTACATTAATATATATGGAAAAGAAAGAAATAAAACAGTGCAAAGGCTATTATATCACAACGGATGGAAAGATATACGATAGCAATAACGAGAGAGTTAAAACATTTAAGAATCCAATCGGATATGAATGTGTAGAGATAAATGAAAGATATTACACAGTTGCATATCTCGTTGCAAGAGCATTCATCGAGAATCAAGGCTGTATGCTCGTAGGATTCAAGGATGGAGATATAAACAATATCAAGGTCGACAATCTGTATTGGTATTACGCAGGTGAACTTGATTCAGGCGATGATAAGAAACTGTATGAATTGAACGACAAGGGCGAAATCATCAAGGAATATGAATCACTCAAAGAGACTGTAAAGAACGCACACGTAAGTTTATCAACCCTTCAGACAAGACTCATAACACACGACATCATCATCACAAAGACAAACCAAATACTGTGCAAGAGTGAGAGATATGACAAATATACGATAGCCTCAAAGATTGCAAAGGAACGACAACACATTGAAGAACTGAAGGCAACAGGAGGCACACATACAAAGAAAGTGATTGAAATAGACAACGAGGGAAACATCATCAACAAGTATCTCAGTGCAACAATCGCAGCGAATGAGAAGGAATTATCTTATCGAACAATCGTGAATAACATAAGAAAGAATAGCTATTATATTACTGATGAGAACACGATACTAACATACGAGGAGATAATGAAAGAGAAAGGAATCCACACCATCATACAGGCAAAGAAAGACAAAATATCATTGACTGTGAATAAGACGAACAAGACAAGACAAGGCAGTACAACAGTGAAGACATTCAAGAAAGAGGTAGTAATTATAGACAAGCAAGGTGAAGTAATACGCAGATGGAACAGAATAAAGGATGCAGCGGAATCCCTCAACATTAAACCACAAACGATTTCCAATTCATTCAAGAATCACAAGTATTACAGGACAACGGACAACGAGAATCTGATTTGTCTATCAACTAACTTGGGACAGATAAGAAGACGCATTGATGATATATTCGATACAGACATAATCATCGGACAGTATGAGATTGTTGAATGTGATGCGGATGGCAATGAGATAGAGAGATATAAAAGTCTTCATCAAGTCAGTAAGAAACTTGGGATAAGCTATCAGACACTCAGGTACAGGATAGTAGAGAAAGGAGTATACATCGACAAGAACAGGCACGCATATATGACTGCTGATAACTATGACAATGAAGAGAAGAGAGAAAGGATAATGAGTATAATGAAAAAGAATGATGATTGTTTCGTTGTTGAATGCGATACACAAGGTAAGCTGATTGCAACGTACAAAGATATGAGAGAGATAAGAAAACGTCTTGGAAGGGAAGACTTCTTCATTCAGTACACAATGCCAAGGGAAGGAATCTATCAGTGCAAGGAGGGCACGGTGTTTATGTGCTACACATCTTACATCGATGATGAACAGCGAGAGAAGAGGTTAAAAAAGGTTAAAGTTTAATCCTGCAACATAACTCATTGACCCATAGGGGGTTATATAATTTCGTTAAAGCTTTAGATAACCCCATTTCAATCTTGCTTGCACAAAATGGAATTTTGGGTATCTGATTCCGAGGATATTTTTTTTGAAAAATGATTTTGAATCTGATAACACAAAGTATAGTTTAGTAAATAACGTGATAATCAGTATTTTATTGTGCATTGTCATAAATGAAAACCCAAATACATTGTAAAGTTTTCTCCTGTAAATATGGGATAAATATCTGATATACTAATCTTTATAGATGTAAGACGATGAGTCTTGTGCCATTTTATAAATAATATTTTTCTGAATGATGTAGTCATTCAATTTTCACTTATTTTTAGATTATATACCGATGATGTGTGGTTCGTGATGAATAGCACATCATTTTTTTCTTTAGAATTTTTAACCGAAAAAATGCGGTTTATTGATGAAAAAATACTATATTTGCGGCGTTACAATGAATAAGTTTATCTTTTAATCTGTGTATTCTCAATATGAGGTACACGGATTTTTTTATAAAATTTTTCATTTTCAGTTGACTTTTTGAAAGTTGGCTGATATTTATATATAGAAGTGAGACGATTGCAAGCGTCAGGTGGATGATATTTTTTTTCCTTTCATCTTGTTTATATTATCCACCGTTCACTTTTCTTTTTAAGATGAAAACAAGATGAATTGAAATAATTGATATATACAATAACAAATGAAAGGAAATTCAAATTCAAAGAAGACAACAGAGGAAAAGAAGAATGAGAAGAAAATGACAAATGCCGATTTGATGCAGTTTCTTGGAAAATACGATTCAATTATTAAGGATAAGATGATTTCAGACAATGCCAAGAAAGTATTATCGTGTTTGCTGTATGTTGGTAGTAAACAAAATGAATCATTCACAATCGGTCAAAGAACAATCAGTGATTTAACAGGTGTACCAAAGAACAAGATTTCTGCAAACATTGCAATACTTGTGGATAAAGGTTTCATTAATTGCAATGTAGGTGAAAGGGGCAAGAACAGCGAGTATACGATTAACTATGAAGCAATGAAATTGTATGTTTCACTAAGTGTCCCAAGTGTCCCAAAGTGTACCGAAAAAGTGTCCCAAGTGTCCCAAAGTGTACCGAGTGTCCCAAACAATGAAGGGACAGTTAATAGGATAGTTGAAGGGACACTCAAAGACACTGAAATACAGAGAGTTATGGAAAGAATAGAAGTGTACCAAAAGTGTATTAATGAAGAATTAGGGACACTTAAAAAAATATTTCTTGGGGACATAAATATAAATATAAATAATAATATAAATAAAAATCTAAAGGATAATATCTCAAACAACAATAATACTGAAGGGAATAATATTAAGGACCAAAACAAAAAGAAAAATATATCTACAGGTAATCTTGAGAAATTAAAAGAAAATTCGACTGTTGAGATTCCAAACGATGAGATTATTCCAAGTGGTATGAAAGATTCAAGTGAGGATAAGGATAATATTTCAAAGGTTAAATCTTCAAGCAATGAAAATCCCGACAATGAGAATAATATTCCATCTGATGAGGGTAATATTTCAGGCAATGAGAATCCCAAAGATTATCCCCCTCTTGATGTAGATGGTTTCTTTGAAGATTCCAATTCCACAGAATATCGGACCAATGAAAATCTCAATGAAGAGAATGAAACTTCAAGGACCGATGAAAATTCCAAGGAGGATGAAAATCCATCAAAGGCCAATGGTTCCTCAAAGGAGGATGGAGGTTTAAGTGAGGATAAGAATCCTTCAGATGAAAATCCAAAGGCCAATGAAAATCCCGAAGACGATGAGATTTCAGTTTTCGGTGATTCCAATTCCACAGACGAGGACAAAGACAATGCCAATGACAAATGGTATGAGAGTTCACGTTCCACAAAGTCTGACAACCACGCAAACGGAATGTTCACGAATCTCATTTCAGAATTGACAAGCAACAATCCAAAGGCCAATGAAATCCCAAACGATAATAATTCAAAGACAAGTGAAAATATGAAGAAGACAAACAACAAGACAAACACAATTCCATCCGATGCCAAGAATCCTTCAGATGAGAATCCAAAGACAAATGAAAACCTCAATGCTTTCGGAAAACTTCAATCATTCCGTGATATGAATACCGGTCGCATCGATGGCTATCAGTTCAACTCGTATGACAATCTCAATGATTCAAGAGACTACAGCAAGTCATTCCACGCATCTGTCTTATGCCTCAATCTTGAACCATCCGACTTGAAGAAGGTTTCAGCTTCCGATACAGGGACTTGGGGTATCTTGAACCGCACGAACGGAGTATATTCCTTCATTCCGTCAAACGTAGGCCCATCATACGCACCAAATAACGCTCTGCAAGGCGATGAAATGACTGAGGTGGACAATCATACCGCTGAGGGTGAGAAAGTCGATTCTACGCAGTC
>ERZ1023633.289-NODE-289-length-21917-cov-26.780212_pt1 | contig 21917 bp, 9 predicted proteins | sample MGYA00380333_ERZ1023633 | MGnify/ENA primary metagenome ERZ1023633 (study PRJEB33179, sample SAMN07448972) | human gut metagenome | biome: Human-gut; feature: Human associated habitat; material: Faeces | host: Homo sapiens | place: India: Bhopal | collected...
TGTGAGAGGTGAAGGGTTGGCTCAACCCTTCACCACCCTTCACCCACCCTTCACCCACCCTTCACCTTTTCGAGTAAGCGGCTCCAAGAGATTCCAGGATGCGAGACACCTCATCATTGGTGAACCAATAAGGGGTCTGCTTTTCACGAAGCTTATACATCATTTATGCATAGAGCTGGTCATAATAGATGACCGAACTGTTGTCTAGGTGAAGGGTGGTGAAGGGTGGTGAAGGGTCAGTGATACCCTTCACCCGTATAAACGCTTAGCTATTAGATGTTTATGTCTGATTGGTGAAGGGTGAAGGGTGTTTTTGAAAGTAGCTTTCTATCCACCGCCGCCTGATTTTTCTATCCAGTCTTATCAACTCAGGGTGCAAAGATAGGTTGGTAAAGCACGCCCTGAAAGGGCAGAAGCCCCTAGCCCAGGGCATCGCCCTGGGCTAGGAGCTTTTGGGCCTTCAGCCCGTACTTGAACCACATGCGAAAGTTCAGTAATATTATTGAGAAATTGCGTATTTTCTAAGATTTCCGCTAAAAAGATTTGCGTATTATCTAATTCAACCGTACAGGTCGCAATTATTTTTCAAGATATCAAGTTTTTTCGGAAAGAAAATCGCCGATATTCTTTGCTTATTCCAAATATTTATGCTAACTTTGCCACATAAATATAAACCATAAGGAGAATCGCTCATGGATAATAATATCAAAAAGAAGAAATTTGCCAAACGCGAATACATTTATCGCAAGCGCATCCCTTACGGAATGATGAACTTCGTTACCGTGAGAAGAGATGACTGCTATTATGTTGATAAGACCTCATATATAGAAGAAATAGAAAGATCTAACAAGTTCTTCTTCTATATCCGCCCTCGTCGTTTCGGCAAGAGCCTTACCCTCTCCATGCTCAAGCAGTATTATGACATCAATATGGCTGACAGGTTTGAGGAACTGTTTGGAGGATTGTATATCGGCGAGAATCCTACACCTGAGCATAATACCTATCTGATTATCTCGCTCAACTTTGCCGTGGTAGATGCCAATCTTGAGAATTACAAGAAGGGACTTGATGCGCATTGCAACACAGAGTTTAACTACTTCTGTGATGTGTATGCACAATATCTGCCTGTAGATATAAAAGAGGAGATGAACAGGAAGGATGGTGCAGCTGAGCAGTTGGACTATCTCTGTAAGGAATGCAAGAAGACCGGACAGAAGGTGTATCTCTTCATTGACGAGTACGATCATTTCACCAATACCATCCTGGCAGAGCCGGATTGCCTCAATAGCTATCAGGCAGAAACCCATGGCACTGGGTATCTCCGCAAGTTTTTCGATACCATCAAGTCGGCTACCGATTCTACCCTGGAGCGAGTTTTCGTAACAGGAGTTAGTCCTGTCACTATGGATGATTTGACCAGTGGTTTCAACATCGGCACCAACTATTCCCTGTCATACGAGTTTAACGAGATGGCGGGTTTCACGGAGGAAGATGTGCGTGAAATGCTCACTTATTATACCGATACCCTCAATCTCCACAACTACACCGTGGATGAACTGATAGAACTGATGAAGCCATGGTACGACAACTATTGCTTCGCAAAGGCTTCTTACGGAGAAACCACCATGTATAATTCTAATATGGTGCTCTATTTCATTGATAATTATATAAGAAATCGGGGAAGACTGCCGGAAAATATGATAGAGGAAAATATCCGACTGGATTACAACAAACTCCGCATGCTCATCCGCAAGGACAAGGAGTTTGCACATGATGCCTCTATCATCCAGCAACTGGTTGAGAATGGTTTTGTGGCTGGTGAACTCAAGACTGGCTTCCCTGCCGAGCAGATAGGCGACCCGGATAATTTCGTAAGTCTGCTCTACTACTTCGGCATGGTTACCATCGCTGGAACTCATCAGGGAAAGACCAAGTTCGTAATACCAAACGAGGTGGTGCGAGAACAGCTGTTCAGATACCTTCTTGACACTTACAAGGAGAACGACCTGAAATATGATTCATACGAAAAGGGAAAACTGGAAAGTGCCTTGGCATATTGTGGAGAATGGAAGCCATATTTTGAATATATCGCAGATAGTCTGCATAAATATTCATCACAAAGAGACCGTCAGAAGGGAGAATATTTCGTGCATGGATTCACGCTCGCCATGACCTGCGACAACAAGTTCTATCGCCCGATATCCGAAAAGGATACCCAGGAAGGATATGCTGACATCTTCCTCTGTCCATTGGTTGATAATTTCAGCGATATGCTTCATTCTTACATCGTGGAACTCAAATATGCTAAGTCGAAGGATACCGATGCGCATGTAGAGCAACTTAGACAGGATGCCATCAGACAAGTGATTAGATATGCAGAAAGCGAAGTTGTGACTTCTGCCATCAAGACTACGCAGCTGCATAAGATCATCGTGGTGTATAAAGGAACGGAAATGGTGGTTTGCGAAGAAGTTGAATAATAAAGGAGTTGAAATGCCTTTTCTAATAGAGCTACACGTAAACATTGTTTGAGTCCTAGAAAAAAATAAATAGAAACGGCTCGCAAGAAGTTTTGATTTCTTGCGAGCCGTTATTATTTGCTAAACTATGAATCTGAACCAGTTAAACTAATCATCAAGTTCAATGTTCCAAGCTCAAAGTTCAATGTCTTTACACGAGTGTAGCTACGATTTCCTCACGAGTGCCTGGGAGCATGTCGATGACTGGAATCTCTGGCATAGTGTAGTTGTATATGATTTACAGTGATATTTCCTTGGAATACGGAGTTCCATTTACAAAGACAGTCAAAACATATACCCCTTTTGAGATGCTGTTGATGACGAAATTGTCATTATAAAATCCCTTCTTCTTATTTCCCATATCCTTGCCGAAGAGTTGCATGCCACTTAGGTTGTATAAAGACACTGAGAACTTGTCGTTACTTTCAGCTTTATAGTCAATACTCAGCCTCATTCCACTGGCATTGCGAGATATGCTTGCCCTAATTTTGTCGTTAAGGCATATTATGGATGTGCCAGCCTGCCCCATTCGCTCAGAAGCATAAAGATACGGAGAATCATTTTTGAGAATAGCTTTTCTGATAGCTGCGTTCTCTTCATCATCAAGAAGGTTGGCTTGGTCGTCTGTTGCATTATAAAAAGCTGTTTGCAATATCGGAGCGTTTGGTGGTAATGCCTGATATATCTTGACTGTCTCCAAGACAGCATAACGATACCCAGGGGCAAACCAACTGTAAGTATCCATGATGAGCTTATCACTATCATTCTTTACGATTTCAGGCATCGAATCAGGGGATAGCGATGGAATACTGTCTAGCGTACCATATTGGGACAACAGCTTCTGAAGACTGGAGAATGTACTGGATATCGTTCGTTGAGAATGAACTAGCAAAGTATTTTGCAAGGAGTCTCCATCAAGAGTGACGAGAGTTCCCTTTCCACAAACCTTTGTATGGTAATTACCAAAAATTCTAACACAATGCTCCATGATGTCTTCTCCCTTTCCGCTATACACTCCTTGTAACTCATCGCTATATGCCAAAGGCAAGCGCATGGTTGCAATTGGTATATCATATTTGATACGAGTTGTCTTGTTTTTGAATCCTTTCAAGAACATTGTATTGTCATGGATGTCATAGCGATAATTCGTCCCTGCCTCCAAACGAGATAAGGGGGCATGGAAGAAAGAATCTCTGTTGGCGACAAACTTAACAGAATAGTCGCTATTGAGAACTTTGCAGTCATTCATGTACCATACCAAGTTATTTCCTTCCATCTGATTAAAATACATATAGGATACTTGCTGAGTATGCAAGTTATCCTTTATTCTGTATTCATTTTGCGCATGTAAAGACAATGCATACACAAAGGCCAAAAACATTATAATATATTTCATATCACATTATGTCTTAAATCATTTAATTTATCCAATCAGACAATGGTCTAACTATATAATAACTTACTAATGCAGCTAGAACCAATCCGAAAAATGTAGAAAATGCTACAAAAATCCAAATAATCCACATTGGAAATTGGTGTTGGATAGACATGTCATATTTTGCAACAATACCTTTTAATCTGTTTCGAGTATATCTTTTACGTATATACATATACATACAAAGATTGATAAGAGCATAAGGAATTATGTTAAATATAGAAGGATCGGGATGATACCAAAAAGCAGTATTGATGCCAACTGGTATTATTATAATCTGTAAGGTTGCTAAGAGACATCCTTTGCTTCTGGTAAAAGGATCTCCTTCTTTCTTATACTTACAATACGCCTTATAAAAGCGATATATCAAATAATCTAATATCATAATTTTATTATTTTAAAGTTCCATTTATTAATGTTTTGTTTTTAAAATCAAAGGTGTCGTAACCATATTGCTCTCTAGTGAAGTCACTAACATGTTCACCTATATCTTTTCCTGTACAGATTTTAACGCCAGTGTCTAATAACAGATAGCCTCCAGCTATAGCCCAGCCATACCCAGGTATCCATGAAAGGACAATAGGAATAGCGGTGTCCCAAGCATCTGTCAATTCTAAATTTCCTGTTGAAACTATTTTTATTATAGTCATTCCAGTAGAGGTCCACCCTGCATATTTTGTATATTTCGTTACTTGATTTAAACCTTTGGTAATACCCTTGTATATATCATTTGGATGAAATCTAGACAGTTGAAGTCTTTTACTCAAAATCGGGTAATTGTACTTGACATATTTGTTCATCTCATAAAGTGGTTTACTTAAGTTACTTCCACCAAAACTCTTGTCTAATTCTTTCGAAAAATTAGCAAAGCCATCCAAACGTCCCATACCATCCGAAGTTTCTCCAAAAAATCTATCTTGATTATCAGGCTTGCTGGTTATGCAATAAACATTGGGCAATTCTACATCATCATTGTTTACATCAAAGTCTTGCCAATGTTTTACAAAGTCATCCCAAGCATAGGTCTTCAAGCCAAACAAATCGGTATAATTCGCAGGATTGTTGTTTGAGAAGGAATATGGGGTCATGGCATAATTCAACTCACACATTGGGTCTACAGTTGTAAAACCACCTACTGTAGGATCGTAAATGCGAAACCCCCAATAATATTGGTCTACAGTTCTATCAAGTTCTTTACCTCCAAACTTCCATCTTTGGCTATTGTTGTTATTGTCTTCCTTGTAAAAACCTCCAAATGGGTAATAATTGTTAGTTTCGTCTACATGACCATTCTGTTCGACAAAACGAACATTGCCCAGATAATCCTTTATATAATCATAAACTTGATTCTTGGTCGTATTGGGCACAATATATCCTTCTTCGAAATTTATGCGAGACAAAACAAACTTGGTGGTGTACTGATTTCCCATAGCATTGGTATCAGCATTATACGTCCATGGTTTTGAAGAATCAACTAACTGTGTCTTATAGATAAAATCCCCACAGTAATGGGTTGTTTCAGGATAATCCATTGACAATATATTCTGCTTTATGGAAAGAGTATCCAAGTCTCCTTGAATACTACCGCTTTCAGGAATAGTGATATTATATTTGCAGGTGTGTATCTCTGAAGAGAGCTTGTTTCCATCCCCATCATATATATTATGCTGGTATTGGTTGTTTTTCATATAGATATACTCCGGCAAGTTCAGGACATTATACTTTATCTTGAGGATTCCCTTGTTTAAGTTTCTTGTCATATTGCCATTAGCATCATATTGGAATTCAGTGGCATTGCTATATTCACGATCTGCAATCTGGGTATCGCTGCTGCTGTCCTTATAGCCTTTGTTGCTTATATGTACCAACTGGTTACCATCATATTCCAAAGTCGCATCATCCCTGTAGCCCTTTTCCTCATCATCCCAGTTTACACCCTTGCGGGTGATGTTTGTGATATTGCCCATGAGGTCATACTCATAGTGAGTGTCATGCTGACCTAGCATGGCTTTCTCGGAACCGTTCTGAGAAAGTGAATAGGCAGAGCTTAGTCTGTTTTGATCATCATAGTCATAGGAATAAGACTCCGTGTCCCATTCTCCATCTTTATAACCTTTCCACTCATAGGCAGAGATGTCACCATTGTATGCCAAGGTGTTCTGACCCTTATAAGATGTGTTGTAATAAATATGTTGCTCTGTCAATTGGTTCGTGGTGGAGGTGAGTTGCCCCCTTACATTGTATGTATAGTTGGTAGACAATGCATCCGCATGGGACGTGGTTTTGGCGACACGCCCCAAATCATCATACTCGCAGTGCTTTACGAGAAACTCATCATTGTTGTTCAACTTGTACATCATAGAGTCCAATCTTCCATTCTTGTCATAAGTATAACGCTTGATGACGGTTTCTATTGTATTGCTGGCGGTATTTGGCCTCATATTATTTCTGTTGTGCACGGTCTTCTCCTGCAAGATGCTGCCAGTATAGGGGTTGCGGTGATAATAAATGTCATCGATTCCACCGATGCCATTGTCTTTGTGGATTTGTACGACCTCTCCTTTGGTGTTGTAATAGAAGGCTTGCGTATGGTAGTCCAAAGTTATAACCTTCGTGTTGGATGATGGCAGCACATATGTTCTGCAACCAGTTAGCAAGCCTCTGGTCGTTACCTTGTTTCCATCATGGCTGATATCTCTGTCATAACCATTCTGCAATTGGTAATTATACAGAGAGTCCTTCCCTAGAAATGCATAATTGTCATAATAATTCGCTTTCAGAAGTTCTTTTACATCTAGAGTAATATTGGCATCGTACATATCATACTTTCCTTTGGAAGAGAAGGAACTTGCTACTTGGATGTTGGAAATGTTTATCTTGTCTGCATCCTTACATACGCCTCTGACAGTTGGTCTACCGTATGAATCATAGAGTACAAAGAGCCATTCTTTATAAGCTCTTTGATTGCCATCTTGCTTGAAAATCATTCTGTTTTCCTTGTCATATATCATCTTGGTCGGTTCGCAGCCGGGCAGTTTCTTCTCTACACACCTATTTTTGCCATCATAACGATAGAAGTAAGCATACTTCTGTAAGTTCTCGTCAGTCTCAATGTTGTAAATCTTACCTTGGGTCAGGCAGTTGTTGTATGCAGCAGGGGGCAAGACGTATATGAGATTTCCGTATCTGTCATACAGATAGAAAGTGATATTTCCATCTCCTTGCTCCTCCATGGCAAGATGACCATAGAGGTCGTAGTACTTTTTGGTTGTTATACCATCTTCATCTGTGACCTTTACCATAGACAGAGTAGTTGTAAAGTAATTCCTGCTGAATGAAAATTTCTGCTTGTCTGAGGAAAGTGTGAAAAATGGGTATTTCATGGAAGCTACGCCACCATACTCTACTGTTATCGCCTTCTTGCTTTGATGCCAAGCATATCCTGGTCCCAGTTCGCTCACAATCTGGTTATCAGAAGTCTTGTCATACTCGTATTCTGCGAATGGTGCCTGGTCGGCATATGCGCTCTTGGCTGTTGCTTTGAAAATATCGGCATCTATAACATTGCCTGTATGGGGGAAAGGGGTAGGGTTCCATGCTCGCTGCTCATACCCCATGCCATCATACTCAGTCAAGGAAACCAAGTCTTTATCGCCAGCCCCAGAATAGCCCTTTTTCACCACCTCGCTACTCCTGCCCAATCCATCGAAATATTCGATGCTGGTCAACGTATCCTTGGTTCCTATGACTTGTCTCGTAACGACATAGTTGGCATTCTTGTTTTGTGCCTTTGCTGTCCAAGGAACTAGCAGCAAGGCGAGTATCATATAATACAGTTTCATTTTAAACGATAATTATAATCCATTGTTTCTAATAATTTTCCATCAAGGTCATAGATTTTGTTAAGTCTTCCTATCGAGTCATAACTATATTTTTTGACATATCCATTGGGGGATATAATATCGACAACACCCAAAAATGGATGATAGACATACCCCATGATGTTGCCATAGCTTCTAATATATGCTCTTTCTTTCTCCAAACATTTTGTTTCGTCAAACACCTCTTTGTCTGTGAAACTTAGTGGTATGTAGCTCATGCCTTTCATCATAAGATAGTTGTCATGAAATCCCCAACGCAAGTACATTTGTGGTTTTCCTAACTCTTTGATTGTTTGGGGACGCCCCGTGGAAGTATAATTCCCATAAGTTACCAATGTATCTTTTTGACCAGACGGATATTGTATTACCTCATGGGCAGGAACTATTAGCTTTTTGCCTATTTCCTCAAAGATGGTGGATTTGGTGTGTACAAATCTTCCTTTACATCTCACCTCCTCTTCTTCTTGTGGAACAAGGTAGAATTGTTCATTGTGGAGACGGGCAATGAGACTGCTATCGCTAAAACTTCCATAGTTGTAATACTTAACCAAATTATAGTCTCCTCGTCTGTCCTCTTCAGATGATAGAAGTCTGACATTTGTCATGTGGGCATATGGAAAGTTCAATTTAAGAAGTGTGTCGAACTTGATATACTTTGTGGTCGTTGTTACATTGGGGGCATTTCCCGATGCATATGAGGTGACTTCCTTTTCTATCGCGTCATATTGAGGGTAATAAAGTTTATAGATTCCACCTCCATAGTAACCGAAAGATGCGGAACAGCCATTGTTTCCATAACACAGGTTGGATGTAAGAGTATACAAACTGTCTATGTCTCGTTTGTCCCTATATTGATAGACTACAGATTCCGTCAAGGCATTTTTCGAGTTGTATCGATTTTCTTCCAATAACTTTCCTCTCATGAAACCTCTTTCCGAGAACCTGCTTTCAGGTGAAGGCTGGTTGTTGGAAAAATCCAAATATGGCTTTTCATCTTTCATATCAGCATCAGACAGATTTGAAAAGCGATATATCGTTTTCTGCATTATCGCTTGTGGAGAAGATGGTGTCCAAATTTTTTCGGTTACATAACTATAGCCCAAACTTGGACCGAAGGAATTGGACAAGGGGATGATGGAGGATGTTCTGAATGTCTCTACCTCATGTTTAGCATTCTTGTCAATGCACCATGCACTCCATATTGGCCAATAATATTTAGGGGTAGCAAACAATTCTCCACTCGATGTATTTGTTCCTGGGGTATCATATTCGAAAGTACGCTTTTTGAGCATCGTATTATGTGAAGGAGAATCATATTCTGTGATTGATTTGATTCTCAATCCACCACCAAATCCATTTTCTGCGATTACCGATTGTCTGTCATCGGATTGATAGAAACTATAGGTGTTTTCCTCATACTCAAATGAACTAACACCACCTGTTGGGTATTGAATCTCAGAAAGTGAGCCACATTTCGCATAAGTGAAGTTTGGGTCTCTACTTGTTTTAAAAGAAGAGAATTTACCCTCTGCTGGAATGCTATAAGGTTTGCCGTTATAATATCCCCAATGGTCTATTGCCGTAGTTAGATAGCTTTCTGGCAAACTGTCTTTGTCTATATACTTAAATCGGTAATAACCTATAGTACCCGTTTGTGAAGAATAGTGTATAGCACTATTTTGAATTTGAATGCTATCCAAATACATGTGATTGTTTGTGTAGCCATAAAGAAAGCGATAGCCAAGTGTGTATGTGGGACCAGCCACCTGAATCCTAGAATTTATCGTAATAGAGTTGAGATGTTTAATCCTGGTGTATCTTAAAATATCCAACTTGTTATCTTCATTCGGTGTGTATCTATAACGAGAAAGGCTGTCATTGTCTGATTGTAAATAATAAAAAGCTCCTTCACGATAGGAGCCATTGGTTGATCCCCAGTCACTCACCATACTGGACAGCAAGTTATACAAACCATCAATACTTCCCCCTTTTCGATACAAATCCTTGTACATGTATTCGGTCAGAAGTTGGGTGTCATAGCTTGAGCTAAAATGGATGTTGATACCATTAGCTCCATTGATATCATAAAGATAAACAGGTGAACTAATCGTTAAGCCATAAGGAAAATAGGAATTTGCGCCAGCATATTCTTGCCCATAATGTCCATACCAACTCCAAGAGCTATTCTCTGTTACATGATTGTATTCATAAGAATTGTATGCTTGAATGATATAGGCTCCTCTCGTATAATTGAAGGTAACTAAATCGTTTCCATATCTATCCGAAATTTTTGTCAGATACCAGCTCATGGCATGCCAAGATTCATTTTGCTCATTTTGGCTCATGTGCCAAATGTTGGTAGAAAACTCTATGGCATTGAGTTTCATGCCAAATTCATAAGTGTACCCTTCTGCATCACGAATTTTGAAACCTTTGATGGTCTTACGCTGATTTTTATCAATAGCTTGCTTGTATGGGTAAATGGAAAATAGAGGGGTAATAAAGTTGTCTGCATTGTTGTAATCAAAAAGTATTTCTAGGTTTTCATTAGACAGAACTTTCCAATTGCCATTGTTATCCAAAAAGAACTTACCTGTTTTGCCACAAAAATTGAAGGTAAATATATCTGGGGCTAAGTCATAAGTACCATAGGTGACCGCTTTCTTTAGATTGGCATAATCATTGTCCTTTTGGCTGATTAATTGTGACAGCATACCTAGAGACTGATAATAATTTTTACAATTGTCCAAATTCTTTTGCTTTGGATATACCCACTCGTCATAACGTCCCTGTACTGTTCTGGTAATTACACCACCAGTATTAAGAGTCCAATTTTGTCCAACCCAACTAGGCAGACTGTTAACCAACACACCCCCTGTATCATATGACAAAGAAACAGGGAGTGAAAAGTCTCTAACTTTTAACGTATAGATGGGGACACCAACTTGGGGACGCCCTGTATAATAAGAAACGGGTACATCCCCAAAACGGCCTAATGAAGTTGTGTTTGGTGTAGGAACATCAGCTGGTAACATTTGCTGGGCAGAGATAACTGTTGTAGTAAAGAATAAGCAACAAGTTATGAATGTCTTTCTAAATTGTACTTTCATAATCTTGAACTTTCAAAACAAAACTCGCTGGATGACGAAAAATCATCCAGCGAGTTTGGAATATATTTGATTTATATTTATACGAGTGTTGCAACGACTTCCTCACGGGTACCTGGCAACATATCGATGACAGGAATCTCTGGCATAGTGTAGCAACCTGGCTGGAGACGGAATGAAGCGCGAGCCACGTTAACCAATACCTGAGCGGTGAGGGCAGGGTTGTTGATGCTCATGTTGAACTCGAAACGCTGGTTCTGAGTCTTGCCAGATACACCCTTGCGAACGAGGTTCACACCGTGACCCATATCCTTTACATCATCTACTGATGCTACGGCGAATACGTGAGTCTCATCGTGAGCGAAGTAAGGGTCAGCCTTGATTTCGGCTGTCACATCCTCAAGCTTGGCGCCTTCCTCAAGTTCTACATATACCATACGGCGGTGGATACCCTCACCCAATGGGATGGTTACAGAGAGCGCTTCCTTGACACCCTTCTTGCTACGAACGCAAACAGAGTGTCCCATGCTCATACCAGGACCGAAGTTGGTATAGGTCAATCCCTTTGGAGCCAGACTTTCCATCAATACACGTACGATAGAGTCTGAACCTGGGTCCCAGCCGGCAGAGATAACGCTCACCTTGCCAGCCTTCTTGCAGTTCTCCATCTGCTTGGTGCGGTAGTCGAGGATGCTGGTGTGGATATCGAAACTATCTACGGTGTTGATGCCGAGTGCAACGATCTTCTCTGCATATTCTGGGCAAGAACGGGTAGGAGTTGCGAGGATAGCAACATCTACATCCTTCAACTTGGTGATGTCATCTACTACCTCATAGTTAGCCAACTCTGCTGGTTTGTCCTTAGCACCCTGGCGACGAACGATACCTGCAATCTCGAAATCAGGAGCTGCTTCGAGAGCCTCTACTGTAAACTTACCGATGTTGCCGTAACCTACTACGGCTGCTCTAAACTTTTTCATCTGTTATTTCTTTTATTTAATTGTTGTTTCTGTTTATAAATTATATATTAAACTCTATCTTATGATAGTTATTGTCTTGTCATCAAACTATCTTATGGGTTAGTTTTTGCGGATATATTTCCGCTTTATATCTATTTCCGGTTGCAAAAGTATAGCTTTTTCTTGAAATACGTGACGTTTTAATAGATTTTTAACTCATAAAAGTTGCAAAAGGTTATAAAATCATGGTTTTTAGGTAGAATAAAGGGGGATTTGTAAGGCTTATGGAATGTATTCCTTTCAGTTTCGTGATTTTATGGGAAACTTAGCATAGGCTTTCACTTGATACAATATATTGAGTATTTTGCCGTTAAATAAATATTATTATAATGTGGAGATAAATTAGATATGATAGAATATATTCATGGCGATTTGACAGAGTTAACTCCAGCTTTGGCTGTTGTAGAGACAGCAGGAGTGGGGTATGGACTTAACATCTCGCTTAATACTTATACCGCCATTCAGGGCAAACAGGAAGTAAAACTCTATGTTCATGAAGTCTTGGTGGCAGGTGGAAGAGATGATTCTTTCACCCTTTTCGGTTTTGCTACAAAGCAGGAACGTGAGCTTTATCGTTTGCTGATTACGGTATCTGGCGTGGGAGGAAATACTGCGAGAATGATACTCTCATCCATGTCTCCGAGTGAACTCTGCAACGTGATTTCATCGGGTAACGACAAGATGTTGAAGGGAGTAAAAGGTATCGGACTCAAGACAGCCCAGCGTATCATTCTGGATTTAAGAGATAAGATCGTGAGTCTTGGTATCGCAGATGAACTTCCTGCTAATGGTGGCAATGTGGTGATGGTGAACAACGATGTGAAGGATGAGGCGGTGAGTGCCCTTACCATGCTTGGCTTCTCTCCGGCTCCTTCTGCCAAGGTGGTTGTCGACATCTTGAAGGCTCAGCCTGATTTACCGGTAGAACAGGTTGTAAAGTTGGCTCTTAAGCAAATCAAGTAATAGCTGTAAGAGAGATAATAAAGTGTCAATAATTTGAAAATTTTGATTTTTAGCATCTGCAAATGAGGCAAAGAAAAATATATTTGTTATTCTTCTGGTTGATGGTTTCTACCTTCAGCTATGCTCTTGTCATGCCTTATCTGCAGGATAACCGTCCTCGTAGAAAATCTCAGAATTCTGCTCAGACTCAGCAGAAACAGCAGGATCAGCAAGCAAAGAATAAGGCTCAGGACAAAGATAACAGCAGTAAAATATCAGTTTCTGCCCAACCTTTCAAGGTGGAGGATGATACCATTCCTGATTCTTTGCTGAATACCCGTTGGAAGATTCAGCTTACCCAACCTTATTCCCTCAGCGACCTCTATCAGAGTCCGCTCGACTTGCAGCGCCCTGACAACATGAAGTATGAGGTGGTCTATAACGATACGCTCAATCGTTTCGTTATCGGAAATCGTATGGGCAATACCTGGCTCTCGGCTCCTATCATGCTTACTCCGGAAGAATATAACTCCTGGACTGAGATGAATGAAAGAAGTGCTTTCTTCCGTAAGAAGAATGATGAAATTTATCAGACCAAGGGTAAGGAGAAGTTCGATTTCTCTGATATGCATTTCGACCTGGGACCTGCTGAGAAGATTTTCGGACCTGGTGGTATCCGTGTCAGGACACAGGGTTCTGCCGAACTGAAACTGGGTATGAACAAGAAGAGCATCGATAATCCATCTTTGCCTATCCGCAACCGAAAAACCACGATGATGAACTTCGATGAGAAGATAAATCTCAATGTCAATGGTAAGGTGGGCGATAAGGTGAATATGAACCTGAACTATAATACGGATGCCACGCTGGATTATGATGCGCAGAATATGAAGCTGAAGTATGATGGTAAGGAAGATGAGATTATCAAGCTTGTTGAGGCTGGTAATGTGTCGTTCCCTAGCAACTCTTCGCTCATCAAGGGTGCCAGTAGCCTCTTTGGTGTAAGAACCGATATGCAGTTTGGTAAGTTGAAATTGCAGATGGTGGCTTCGCAGAAGAAGAGTGCATCCAAGAGTGTTTCCAGTAAGGGCGGTGTACAGTTGACTCCATTTGAAATCAATGTAGCCGATTATGAGGAGAATCGCCACTTCTTCCTTTCCCGATATTTCAGGAATCATTATGACGAATGGATGCAGAAGTTGCCTAATCTTGTTACAGGCGTTACCATCAACCGTGTTGAGATTTGGGTAACCAACAAGACGGGAACTACTGCCAATACCCGAAACATTGTGGCACTGACCGATCTTGGTGAAACCTCAAAGATCAGTAATCCTATGTGGACGGCAACCGGCCAGGTGCCTTCTAACAGTGCCAATACCGAGTATCAGGCAATGACTACCCAGTATGTGGCTGCCCGGGATATTGATCAGGCTGCCGCTACCTTGGAGGGTGCCGGTCTGGTTGGAGGTGCTGATTTTGAAAAATTGGAGAGTGCCCGTCTTTTGAATTCTTCTGAGTATTCCGTCAATACTGCCTTGGGTTATGTTTCTTTGAAGACGGGTATTCAGACCGATCAGGTATTGGCTGTGGCCTATGAATATACATCGGGTGGTGTAACTTATCAAGTGGGTGAGTTTGCTTCTGATATTACTGATACCAAGCAGGCTCTTTTTGTCAAGGCGCTCAAGAATACCAGTTGTAACCCTCAGCAGGGTAACTGGGACCTGATGATGAAGAACGTGTATTATCTCGCCTCTAATATAGAAAAGGAGAAATTCCGTCTTGACGTAAAATATCAGAGCGATACTACGGGTGTTTATCTCTCTTATATTCCAGAACAGAGAGTAAAGAATACGCCAATCATTCGTGTGCTTGGTGCTGACCGACTTGATAATAACAACAAGGCGCATAGCAACGGATATTATGACTATGTAGAAGGCTATACCGTTTCTAATGGTCGTGTGTTTATTCCGAAAGTAGAACCTTTCGGAAGTTATATGCGTGATTATCTGGTCAAGAACGGAGTGGCTGCGGATGCAGCAGAGAAATATGCCTTTACCGAACTGTATGACAGTACCAAGACTGTAGCCAGACAAATAGCTGAGAAAAATAAGTATCTGATGGTGGGTCAGTTTAAAGGCTCTTCTGCCAGCGTCATCTCGCTGGATGCCTATAACGTACCACAAGGTTCGGTCGTTGTAACTGCTGGTGGTGTTACCCTGACAGAGGGTACAGACTATTCGGTAGATTACAATGCGGGTGAGGTTACCATTCTCAATCAGAGCATCATCGATGCGGGTACCTCGGTCAATGTATCCTTGGAAAGTAATACGGATTATGCTCAGACTCGCAAGACCATGTTTGGTGTGAACTGGGAGTATGATTTCTCCAAGAACTTCCAGATGAGTGGTACCTTGCAGCATCTTTCCGAACAGGCTCTTACAACGAAGGTCTCCATGGGTTCTGAGCCATTGAAGAATACTCTCTGGGGTGTTAATCTCAATTGGAAGAAGGAGAGTCAATGGCTTACCAATGTACTTGACAAGATACCATTCCTGCATCTTACCCAACCATCGCAAATCTCTTTTACCAGTGAGTTTGCACAGTTGTTGGCAGGAGAGGCAGGTGGTACGCAGGACAATGCTTCCTATATTGATGACTTCGAAAATACCAAGAACGGCATTGATGTGATGACGCCTACTTCCTGGTTTATCTCCAGCGTGCCATCGCTCAATTTCAAGGAAGATTATAATGATAAGACCGGACTGACGAGCGGTTTCCACCGTTCCCGTCTGGCTTGGTATTGCATCGACCCTCTCTTTACCCGTCGAGGCAGTTCCTTGACGCCTGGACATATCAAGAGCGACCTCAAGCAGCTCAGTAATCACTATGTTCGTGAAGTATATGTGAAGGAGTTGTTCCCATTGCGCCAGCAGAACAGTTACCAGGGAGCCACCAATACCCTGAGCGTGCTCAACCTGGCTTACTATCCATCAGAGCCGGGTCCTTATAACTTTAATGTGGAAGACCTGCAAGCAGATGGTACATTGAAGAATCCACAGCTCAATTGGGGTGGTATGATGCGTAAGCTCGATACCAATGATTTCGAGCAGGCAAACATTGAATATATCGAGTTCTGGTTGCTTGATCCATTCCTCTATACCCGTGAACAGCCGGATGCCAATGAATATGGTGGAGATTTCTATATCAATCTGGGCGAGGTGAGCGAAGATATCCTGCGGGATGGTAAGAAGTTCTATGAGAGCGGTATGCCTGTAGATGGCAGCAAGAGCTTTACTTATACTCAGTGGGGTAAGATTCCTACTCAGAGTACGGTGACCTATGCCTTTGCTACAACCAGTGGCAGCCGTGCCTTGCAGGATGTGGGTTTCAACGGTCTGACCGATGCCGAGGAGCAGGAATTCTATAAGAGTGCTTATCTCGACCAGATACAGGGAAAGGTGAACCAGGCTGTATTCGACAGCATCTTTGCTGACCCTGCACGTGATGACTATCACTATTTCCGTGGCAGTGACTGGGATCAGATGCGTGCTCCTATCTTGCAGCGTTATAAGTATATCAACAACCCTCAGGGCAACTCGCCTGACAGTGATAGCCGTTCTGAGAGTTATGATACATCTTATAAGTCTACCCCTGATGTGGAAGATATCAATCAGGATTATACGCTGAATGAATATGAGAAGTACTTCCAGTATAGGGTAAGTATCCGTCCGGAAGATCTTGTTGTGGGTACCAACCATATTGTGGACAAGCGAGAATATTCACAGACCTGGCGAGATAATACCAAGTCGTCTGTTACCTGGTATCAGTTCCGTATTCCTGTAGATGAGTTCGAGAGCCGGCAGGGTAATATCAATGATTTCTCCAGCATCCGTTTCATGCGTATGTTCCTTACTGGTTTCAAGAAGCCTATCGTTCTGCGCTTTGGAACGCTCGACCTGGTACGTGGTGAATGGCGTACTTATGATCAGCAGTTGAGTGCAGCTTCTGGTGGAACCTTGGAGGCTAGTGCCGTGAATCTTGAGGAAAATGCCGAGAAGACTCCGGTCAATTACGTCTTGCCTCCAGGCATCAGTCGTGAGCAGGATCCTAGTCAGCCACAGCTGGTTGAATCCAACGAGCAGGCTTTGAGCCTTGTTGTCAGGAATCTGACCAGTGGAGAAGCCAAGGCGGTATACAAGAATACTACTCTCGACCTCCGTCAGTATAAGCGTATCCAGATGTTTACCCATGCCAATGCCTTGGAGCAGAATACTACCAACTTGAAGGATAGGGAGCTGGCTGTCTTCATCCGTCTGGGTAGCGACTATAAGAATAACTATTATGAATATGAGATTCCGCTCACCCTTACGGCTCCTCGCAGCAATTATAACCGTAATGTGCCTGCCGACCGCAGGTTGGTTTGGCCTGAGGAGAATATGTTTGATGTGGCTCTCAGCATCTTTACCAATCTCAAGAAGGAGCGTAATAAGGCTAAGGCACAAGGCTTGGCTTCTTATATGACACCTTACTCAGCATACGATAGCGAGCACCCTAACAATAAGTTGACCATTGTGGGTAATCCTAGCCTTGGCGAGGTGAAGACCATGATGATTGGTGTGCGCAATAATTCGGGCGATATCAAGAGTGGTGAAGTCTGGGTAAACGAACTCCGCCTCAAGGAACATAACAACAAGGGTGGATGGGCTGCCAATGCTAATCTCAATATACAGCTGTCTGATTTCGGTAGTGTCAATGCTACGGGAAGATATGTCAGCGAAGGATTTGGAGGTCTGGAAGACGGTGTGGCTAGCAGAAGTACCGACAACTATGGTACCTATAGTGTAACCACCTCGCTGGAAATGGGTAAGTTCTTCCCGGACAAGGCGAAGGTGAGCATACCTTTATATTATAGTGTCACCAAGGAGAAGACTTCGCCAAAGTATAATCCGATGGATACGGATATGGAACTGAAGGATGCTCTCGATGCTGCAGGCTCGAAGGCGGAGCGCGATTCTATCGAGAATATTGCTGTGACCAAGGTTACGCAGACCAACTTTTCTGTATCTAATGCCCGTGTGGGTATTGCCACCAAGCGCCATCCGATGCCTTACGACCCTGCCAACTTCTCGTTTACCTATAGTCATGCTCATCAGCATACAACCGGTGAGACTACGGTTCGTGAGCAGAGAGACAACTGGCGAGGGGCTTTGGATTATTCATGGACTCCTGTGTATAAGTCGTGGGAACCTTTCAAGAAAATCAAGAACAAGAGCAAGTGGCTCGACATCCTGAAGCGTTTCGGACTGAACTGGTTGCCGCAAAATCTCGCTTTCAATACCGAGATGACTCATGAAACCTATGAATTGCAGGAGCGTGATATGGAAAGTCTTACCAAGTCGCAGTTGCCTATTACATTCAGCGATCAGTTCCTTTGGAACCGTGAATTTGCTCTGCGTTGGGATTTGACCAAGAATCTGCACATGAACTTCCAGAGTGCTACCCATGCACAGGTAGATGTGCCATATCCGGATGTGAATACGGATCTTTATGCTGATCAGTATCATGCCTGGAAGGATTCTGTATACAGAAGTGCCGTGCTCAATAGTGTCAGAACCTGGGGTACTCCGCTCGATTATAGCCAGAGTTTTACAGCATCTTATAAGGTGCCGCTCAACTTATTGCCTGTTTTCGATTGGGTGAATACCGATGCTTCTTATAGTTCCAACTATTCTTGGGAGCGAGGCATGGAAGATGAGAATGGCAACTCCTATGGCAATACCATTAATACTCATCGCGAATTGACACTCAACGGTTCGTTCAATCTGGTAAAACTCTACAATCATGTGCCTTTCCTCAAGAAGGTAAATGAAAAGTTTGAACGTACGCAGTCCAGGAGTCAGTTGCTGCGCAAGAAGCAAGAGAAGGAGAAGAAAAAGAAAGATGCCAAGGAGCTGGCTGCCGATCCTAAGAAGGCATTGCCTAAGAACAAGAAGGCATTCGAGAAAGAAATCACGCTCTTGCCTGATACTACTCTCAGTATCCGTCATGGCAAGAACAGCAAGCGTCTTATCGTGTCTGCCAAGACTGCTGATGGTAAGTTGTTCCCTATTAAATATAAAAAGGTGGACAATAACCAGATTAAGCTCATCTCCAAGGTGGATAGTGCCAAGAAAATCAAAATCTCGGTACTGGCGAAGGAACCGCTGGAAGAAAAGAGTTGGTATAAGACTTGGCAAACGGTGGCGCGATTGGCAATGATGGTTCGTAATGTCAGCTTCAATTATCGCAGCAGCTATCAGCTCACGCTGCCTGGTTTCACCCCAAGTATCGGTGATGCCTTCGGACAGAAAAAGGTGGGTTCTATGGCACCTGGTCTGGATTTTGCCTTTGGCTTGGTGGATGATGACTATATCGGTAAGGCTAGGGAGAATGACTGGCTGCTACGCAATGACTCTGTTGCAACACCTGCCACAACTAGCAAGACTGAGAACTTACAATTGCGTATGACGCTGGAGCCGGTGAAGGACTTGAAGATAGATCTTTCTGCTGTCCGCACCCAGACTACCCAGAAGAGTATTCAATATATGTATGAGGGAACTCCTACTACACAGAGTGGTTCTTTCCAGATGAGTACCATCTCACTGAGTACAGCCTTTGAGGGAATGGGTGATGCCAATAGCGGTTATCGCAGCAAGACATTCGAGAAGTTTGTCAATTCCTTGGCGGGTTATCGTGATAGGGTAGAAGCTCAATATGCAGGAACCGTTTATCCGGCGGGTTCTGCATTGAGTGGAGGTAAGTTTGACGCATCCCGTACTCCTGTTAATCAGTATAGTGGTGACGTGATGATTCCGGCTTTCCTCAATGCTTATACTTCGATGGGTGGCAATTCTCTCTCGCTGTTCCCGGCTTTGAGCAGACTGTTGCCTAACTGGACGGTTCGTTATAGCGGTCTGGGTAAGTTGCCTTGGTTCCGTGATCACTTCAAGAGTGTTAACATCAACCATTCTTATAAGAGTATCTTTGCGGTAGGCAGTTATAACAGTTACAGTACCTATCAGGAATATATGAACGGTCTGGGCTTCATCAATGATGCTTCTACGGGGAATCCTTCGCCTAGCAGTATGTTTAACATTTCGCAGGTGAGCATCAATGAGGCTTTCTCTCCATTGCTGGGTATGGACGTTACATTCAATAACAACATGACCCTCAAGGGTGAGTATCGCCAGACGCGTGTGCTGAATCTCAGTATGACGAGTGTGCAGCTCAATGAGGCACTCAGTAAAGACTGGGTCATCGGTATGGGTTATCGCATCAACAACTTCAGTTTGTTTGAGGGTGGTGCTCGCAAGCTGAAAGTTAAGACAGGGGCGGGTAATAAGAAGGACAACAGAAATGCATCTTCTAACAGTCAGCAGATGCGTGGAGCCAATCATGATCTCAACCTTCGTCTTGACTTCAGTTTCCGCAAGCAGGCTGCCATTGTTCGTGATATTGCCACCATGACAAGTAGTGCCAGCAGTGGCAATAATGCCTTGAAGTTGAGCTTCTCTGCCGATTATACGTTCAGCAAACTCCTTACCATGAGTTTCTATTACGATCGTCAGACCAATACTCCTCTGCTGTCCAGCAGTAGCTATCCGACGACCACTCAGGATTTCGGCTTGAGCATTAAGTTCTCGTTGACGAGGTAATGTGATCTCTTTTTATCTTACTATGGTCCAATGGCAACTTTTTTCCGTAACCAGGAATAAAACGATACATCGGGAGACGAAGCTAAGTTCTGACACTTTTTGCTCCATGACCCGAAAATATTCCTCCAGAAGGAGTGAGTTTCTCAGATTTAATATGTATCTTTGCCATGTCATATCAGAGTTTTGCTTGTTTTCTTTTCGCAACACTAAGATAAGTGAAAATTCTGACATAGCAAAATCCGGAGTAACTTTCTATTGCTCAGGTACTTAAATCGTTTAATTAATAATAGTGTTGCGGAATTAATAGAATAACCAGAAATGAGATTGAAAAGACATCTACTGACAGCCGCCCTGGCACTCTTTTGCCTATCGGCAGCTAACGCCCAACTGCTAAGAACAACGGTGGAGCAAGGAGAAATTGAAGGTGTGGAACATGAAGGATTCGCCCTATACAAGGGAATCCCATACGCAGAAGCACCAGTGGGCAACCTCAGATGGAAAGCCCCAGTGAGCAAGAAGCCTTGGAAGGGAGTATTCAAAGCAGATAAATGGGGAGACCGTCCACCACAGCCCATCGATCCTAACCAAAAAGGTGGTGAGCAGGGCATGAGCGAGGACTGCCTATACCTCAGTGTGGAAACGCCAGCCAAGAGCAAGAATGACAAACTCCCTGTATTTGTGATGATTCATGGAGGAGCCTTTCTTACTGGCTCCTACAGTGGAACTCAGAAAAGCTTTGTCAAGGAAGGCATCATCTATTGCAGCATAGAATACCGCTTGGGAGCCTTGGGATTCATGGCACATCCAGAGCTGAGTAAGGAATCAGGCAAGAACATATCTGGTAACTATGGCATCCTTGATCAAGTGATGGCCTTAAAATGGATTCACGACAATATCGCTGCCTTCGGTGGAGACCCAGACAAGATTACCATTGCAGGAGAATCTGCCGGTGGTATCTCGGTAAGTATACTATGCGCCTCTCCACTTGCAAAGGGACTATTCCGTGGTGCCATCAGCGAAAGCGGCGGTTCTTTCTGGCCAGTGGGTGAAGCAAGAAACGGCAACACCGGCATGCTCACAACTAAAGCAGCAGAGGCAAGCGGACTGGCACTTCAAAAGAAACTTAAAGTAAAGAACATTAAGCAACTCAGAAAAGTTCCTTTCATGGACATCGTGAAGAATACCGCCATGGAATCCTTCTGGCCTAATGTGGATGGCTACAGCATCACAGATGACCAGTATAAGCTCTATGAAAAGGGAAACTACAATGATGTAAATGTCATCATAGGAACCAACAGCGACGAAGGAAGTATGTTT
>ERZ1023633.297-NODE-297-length-21709-cov-9.106170_pt1 | contig 21709 bp, 20 predicted proteins | sample MGYA00380333_ERZ1023633 | MGnify/ENA primary metagenome ERZ1023633 (study PRJEB33179, sample SAMN07448972) | human gut metagenome | biome: Human-gut; feature: Human associated habitat; material: Faeces | host: Homo sapiens | place: India: Bhopal | collected...
ACTATGATGTGCGCTCATGGAGCGAAACTTATACATGGTAAATAGTCTTCCACCTTTACCGACACGCTTCTGAGTGAAAACAGCCGGTCCGTCAGGCATTTTTATGCGGATAAGTATCCATACCACGAAGAGTATTGGACTCAAAACAACGAGTCCGACAAACGCCATAATGCGATCGAAAAGATATTTTGCTATCATTATTTACCTTGTATTTTCAATCCTACAACTTTGAATATCCCCATCAACGACCCCCAACCATACGAAAGATGCAGCGTAAGGAACGACATGAATAGATAGAATACATTAAGTCTTTTGGTCTTCCATATAGTAAAGCTTACACCGCCCAAAGTCACCAGGTATGCACCCAAAGACATCAACGACAACACTCCAAACCATAAATTAAGGGGCATCAGCACTATTGGCAATAATAGCGATAGTACAAATGCTAACGGAATAAAATGTCGAACAGACAAAGAGCTAAAATACTTTGTATAATATACTGTCAGTATATTCCATTTACCATTGCCATAATTATTCTTTGCCAATGCCTTGAACGTCTCACGTGCTAAATACGTGCACGAAATATCAGGGATTATGAAGATATGTCCGCCACCACGCTTAATGCGCTTGTTCAGTTCTATATCTTGATTACGCACAAGACGCTTGTCGTAGAATCCGTATTTCTGAAACACCTCACGACGCCAACATCCGAAAGGCACAGTATCAACCTCACATGCTGAAGTCACTCCTGTTCTAAACGACGAATTACCAACACCAAATCTGTTGCTCAAGACCTCACGTATAGCAAGAGTCTTGGGAGTTTTATTGAGGACGTCGGTATTGAGGACACAACCGATGTTGTCAGCATTAAGCTGGTACAAACGGGTGACAAGCGTAGAGAAATAGTTGAATGGATACAGGGCATGTGCGTCCAAGCGTATGATGACTTCCCCCTTAGCCTCCTTTATGCCGACGTTCATCGCACATGGAGCCGTGCGCTCCGGATTGTCAAGAAGACGAAGGAAGGGATACTTGGCAATGTATTGCGAAATTACCTGACGCGTCCTGTCCCGACTCATTCCGTCTACCAGCAGCACCTCCATGTCGTCATGACTGAAGTCCTGCTGCAGAACCGAATCGAGAAACGGGACGATGTATTTCTCTTCGTTATATATAGGACAGATAACAGACAGTTTCATGCTTTTAATCAAACTGCTTATAATGATTAATTATTTTATAATCTGCCGTCTATGATATCGCGCGACAATACGCCCTTAACGTCATAAAGCACGCTATTATTAGCACGGATAGCAGAGAAATCAATGTCGCGAAACTCATTATGAGCAACGGCAAGGATTACAGCGTCATACTTCTCATCAGGAAGTTGCGTCTTGATACTGATACCATATTCGTGCTCAACTCTTTCGGCGTTAGCCCACGGATCATAAACGTCGATGTTATTGGTATATTCGCTAAGAGTGTGATAGATGTCCACCACCTTAGTGTTGCGCACATCCGGACAATTCTCCTTGAACGTGATACCAAGGATGAGTATCTTGGCGTCCTTGACGAGGATGCCTTTCTTGTTCATGCACTTGATAACCTGATTGGCAACATAGTCGCCCATGCCGTCATTCAGTCGACGTGCTGCAAACATCACACGCGGAAGAACGCCATACACTTGAGCTTTCTGAATGAGATAATAAGGGTCGACACTGATACAGTGTCCGCCTACCAAACCAGGCTTTAGCTTAATGAAGTTCCATTTGGAAGCCGCTGCCTCAATGACGTCGTTGGTGTCGATGCCCATAGCATTGAATATCTTTGCCAGCTCGTTCATAAAAGCGATATTGACATCGCGCTGCGAATTTTCAATTATCTTAGAAGCTTCAGCAACGCGGATGCTCGGTGCTTTATGCGTACCATTGATGAGCACTGAGTTATAGACGCTATCTACGATATCAGCCACTTCGGGCGTAGAACCAGAGGTCACCTTCTTTATCTTCTCCACGGTGTGAAGCTTGTCACCCGGATTGATACGCTCGGGACTGTAGCCTGCAAAGAAGTCCTCGTTATACTTCAGTCCGCTCACACGCTCCACCACAGGCAGACACTCTTCCTCTGTAACACCAGGATAAACGGTCGACTCGTACACGACGATGTCGCCCTTCTTGACAACCTTGCCCACTGTCTCGCTGGCACCCCAAAGCGGCTTGAGGTCGGGGTGATTGTTATTGTCAACGGGTGTTGGCACGGCTACAACGTAGAAATTGCAGTCGCGTATATCGTCAAGATTGGTAGAACAAACGAAGTTATGGTTATGTATAGCGTCGCCAAGCAATTCATCAGACACTTCCAGTGTGGAATCATGACCCTGCATAAGCTCGTCTACACGATGCTGGTTCATGTCGAAACCAACAGTCGGATACTTTGTTGAGAAAAGACGAGCTAACGGCAAGCCCACATATCCAAGTCCGATAACAGCAATTTTTATTTCCATTTACATTATATATTTAAAAATTCGTACAAAGTTAACATATTTATTTGAAATGGAAGACCATTTATAACAAAACAATAGCAATAGATATGGCTAAGCCAATTCTGCAGCTATTATCTTGATGACAAATGGGGGAAGATAAGCCTGTGCCGAATGTATACAGTTGAGTTTCATTGAAACAAGGCAGTCTTGGCATTTATAAATGTCGAGGATTATCTCAGCAAGGCGATTAACGTCATGCGTAGGGAAGACAAAGCCATTCTTTCCATCGGTAATGATATTTGCGTTGTCGTGCCAATCGCTCGCTACGACGGGCAGACCTGCTGCGAAAGCGTCGATGACAGTGCCGGCGAGTCCTTCGCCAGGATAGTACGTTGGGAAGAGCAACGCGGTGTATTCTTTCAGAGTGTATACGCTTTTGTCGAACGCTACCTTTCCACAATATTTCACAAAGTTTGGAATCTTGGTTTGAAGAGTTTCAAACCAAGCGCGGTCTGCTTCTTCCACATTACCATAGATGTCAAGCGTAGCGATGGTGCTGCCAGCCTTCTCGTTAGCAAGACTCACGGCTTGCACTGCATCGTCAATGCCTTTCGTTGGTGTGATACGCGAGAATATACAAAAACGCATAGGACGTAGATTACAGCCCGCGAGTTCGTCGGCAGACAGAATGTGCAGCGGCTTGCAGTTGGGCATCACCTTAACGCAATGCAAGCCCAATGCGGCAAGCGCAGTCTTCATGTTCTGTGTCTCGGGGTATATCATGTGCAGACGCTTGGCGAAAGGCAGCAGCCAGCGGTTGCGCTGCAGCAGTTCGGCGAGCCATCCGCCTATCACTACATAATGAATGCGGCGACGGAACAGCAGGTTATATATCACGACAAGCGGCAGAATCACCTTTATGCCGTTCTGCGCGGGCAAGATAATCACATTGCGGCTGCGTACCACGCAACCGAACAATTGGAAAAGAAGGCGCAGTACAACGCTCTTGCCGCCGGCTGTGTCGATGCGCTTTATCTCTGACGCCCCGTATAACGACTCGAGTTCGTCGGCTACGATGCGCGTCTTGATGGTCTGCCCGTTATAACTGTTGTTCTTTATATCAAAATTTCCAATGATGCTTATCTTTCTCATATTCGCTTGTTTTAGGTTAACAGTTGTTACTTTCCGAAGAAATTTGATAGATGCTCACGCAAAAGATAGTATGCCTTCATTATCACAAAGCGTGTGAATGACATGTGCGTCAGTGAGACTGTGGAGAGATGCTGCTCGTGGGTCTTCGCCATCAGTTCGCTTATCATGCCCAACTGATTCATCAGACTGCGGGTTTTCTTTGCTCCGACTACATTGTGCTCGTGCTGACGGTATAGCATAAGCGGCTCGGGTTCGGCTACGACGAAGCCCTTGTTCCACAGAACGGCGATGGCGAACCACGCATCGTGCATCACTATCTTCTCAGAATAAGGGAAGCAGACCGCCTTTGCCTCACGGTTGAGCATCATCGTGCAGCCAGGCATGTTGTTGTAGAACAGATGATAGTACTTGTCGTTGAAGACAGACATGGGATAGTGGCGGAACTTCCAGTAAGACTCGGCGAAGACGTTAAGCTTGGCATCCACCAGCTTCAGGTTGGTGCAGGCGATGACCGGACTGCCGCTATGCTCAGCCTCGGCTTCTTGCATGCGCTTCAGCGTCAGCTCCACTTTCTTAGGGAGCCACACATCGTCGTGGTCGCAGAACATATAATAGTCTGCTTCCACATTACGCAGCATCCACATGAACGACTCCTTCGCTCCGAGGTTGCCGCTGGAGGATATGTTAATGATGCGTGGGTCAGTGTCGGCGAGTCGCTTGATGAGAGCCACCGTCGCATCGGTAGAAGCATCGTCGCGTATGTATAGTTTCCAGTCGGTATAGGTCTGCGCAATGATAGAGTCTACCTGCTCCTCCAGATAGTTCATACCGTTGTATGTAGAGAGTAGTATTGCTAATTTCATCGTGTTTTGTTAATGTTTCTGTGTCTCAATAAGTGAGTTTATTATGGCAGTCTTTTTCTTGCGCCAGCGTGCTTCGCGCAAGAGGTATGCCGCCACGGGCAACTGGCGTGCGAGACGTGCCGGCAATAGTTTCTGGAGCAGTAGCGTTAGACGTATCTGCAACTTCAGCAGACGGCTGTGGCATGGGCATCGCTTACTCACGCTGTCGGCGAGCGCTTCGGCGAGCGAGCGGTTGATGCCCTTACCAGTCATGCCCGAGTTGTAGATGCGCAACATACCATCGTAGAGTGAACGGTCGTAGCGCTTGCCTCCGATGCGGCGCACCGTGTCGTACATGCGGCTGTTGGCACGCACATGGCTGTCTACGTGCGCCTGTGTGTTTATCTTCTTTGAAATAGAAGACGTAGTGATGATGCGGTAGCCGTAGTCTTGCGGAGCCTCTGCATAGTCGTAGCGCAGTCCGGCGGCGATGGCTGATATGTTGAAGTCGGCATCCTGCAAAGACAGCAGGTTGACATCCCACGTGAGGTCGTGGCGACGCAGCGACTCGGTGCGGTAGATATTGTTCCAGACGATGAACGGCAGACGGCGACTGGCGAACAGCGCCACATCGTCCTCCGCCACGCGGAAGCCGAAGGCGTAAGGATGCGGCTCGGCGATGAATCGATCGTCTACAAACACGCCCGAAGGGAACACGAGGAAGTCGAGGTCGGGGCGCTTCTGCAGCATCTCCACCCGCTGTCGCAGGCAATAGGGTGCTATATAGTCGTCGGAATCGAAGACGATGACGAACTCTCCACGCGCCATCTCCAAACCTATGTTGCGGCAGGTCTGCGCACCCTTCGGCTGTCGGCTGCGCCTTACTACGCGTATGCGGCTGTCGACTGCAGCGTAGCTTTCGAGCAGCTGCAGCGTGTCTTCGCCCGAACCGTCGTCTACGGCGAGAAGCTCCCATGCATTGAAGTCGTTGGCGAGTATGCTGTCAATCATCGTACGTACTTCGTCACGATGATTGAACACGGGCATTATTATGGAGAGAGATGTTCTGAGCGGTTCCATTATAGACTTTTAAGTATTGCGAATTATATAATATAAACGCCCGATACAGAACTATATTGTATCGGACGTTATAATAATACTATTTTATTGATCTTGCATCAATGTTTACGAAGCAATTTGTTTCGTACAAGAGAGTTCACGTAGTGGCGCTCATTCTTGCGCAGTCCGATGGTGTAAAGCAATATGACGAAATAAGCATAAGCCACAACCACGCTTAGCATCTGACCCATTATCTGTTTCAAATACAGCGTCGGGAGGAAGAGAAGCGTTATCAGGAGCACAGGAACGTACGAACAGCGCACAAGAGCCCACACGTCAAACTTCGTGATGCGGATAATGATGAAAGGACGCACCAGAAAGACCATGAACGAGAAGGCTATGTAGACATAGAAAAGATATTCAGGCGGCATGCCCCGGCGCATCGCCAAGTATCCTACGACAATCGAACTTACAAGCAACGTGTTGACAATAATCTGATAGAGCTTTATCTTTCCTGTGGCAAACACGAAGTCGTTGACGCCTGCATTGATGGAGAATATCAGAATGTCGACAATGAGCAGATGAGTGAACGTTATTGCATACGGCGGCACTTCCTTCAGCCACAAACCGAAAATCACTTCAGGCGCAAGGATGAAGGGAATGGAGACGAAGAACATCGAGAGATAAGTGGCTTTGGAAGCCAGACAGACAAGGGATGTGCAACGGTCGAGATTGCCCGCAGCATAATTCTTCACAATCTGTGGCGAGATGGGTTTTTGTGCATTGTTGGCAAAGTTCTGCAATATAGAACTAACAGAATTGGCTACTGCAAGTCCGGCGTTCATCGTGGTGCTGAAGAACATGTTGATAATGAGCGCACCACCCTGAGCCTTGCCGATTGTGGCTATGGCTCCGATACCTATACCTATGGAGAAATTAAGTACATCATAGTATTTGCGCCACTGGCGCACAAAAACAAAACGCGTGATGGCTGCAAACTGCCTGCGGCAATAGGCAAAGAACACCACCGTAGGGAAGGCGGTCATGAATGCCATTACGCAGGTATAGATGATGAGCTTATGCTCGAAATGGTCAATAAGAAGATAAGTGAAGAATAACTTAAAAAGACTCATTGCCACATCCGTTAAACAGAAAACAAAGAAGCGCTCACGCGCAATGAGCAGTCCGTTGTAGGGCACGCCGATGAACGACAGGGCTGCCGCAACGATAGACACGTTGAAGACGGTATGCACCGTGTGCATATCGCCGTCGTACGTCACATGATGAACGATATACCAATGACCCAAGGGTAGCGCAACGGCTATTGTGAGCAGTGCAATGAGCACATGTATCACAAGGTTCACGTTGAATTGGCGGCACACCTCCTCCTGGTCGTTCTTGCCGATGGCAATGGCGATGAAACGGTTGGAGGTGGTCACCATAATTGTGTTGATGATGCTTATGAAGGTGATGATGCAGGCAATGACCGAGTATAATCCGTAGTCGCTTATACCCAATGCCTGCAGACTGAAACGCGTGTAGAGCATTCCGCTAACGGATATAATGGCGAGGCGGATGTAAAGTATCAGCGAGTTTACCGCTATCGATTTGTTTGTATTTTCTTGCATTCTTAAGTAATTATTGTACACACTCTCATTCTGCCATCAAAGTACACTTATCCGCATCATCATAAACATAATGGGAATAGTAAAGCAATGCGAGAGGATATAACATAAAGTAATAAGGGTACATCTCAAAAAGAGACATAATCCAAAGGCAAGCAACAGAAAGCAATAACAACTGTATGTTCTTTTCCTTCAGATACGGCAGAACGTTCTTGAAAACCTTACCACATATAATTATATATATACTCAGCAATATCACTCCACCATGAATAAGTATGGCAAGAATGAAGTTGTGAGGACCGATAGCGAACGAAGACATATTTGACTTGTACCAATCGGCATCAGCAAAGCCCCACCCCCAAATAGGCGATTCTTCTATAATCTTTAAGGCACTCTCCCACATGTGTGTACGATACGTAAATGTAAGATCTTTCTTTAACACGTCCTCAACAAGATATGCCGCAAGTTCATTGTTCTCAAGACCACGCCCATTGAACACCACAAATACCTGAAAGAGTAGGAAAACTGCAAATAAGCCACATATTGCAGATAGTCGTAACTTAGATGTTGGTAACAGACAGCAAACAAGGAAAACAACAATCATAGAAAGCGAGGTCATCGAACCGACCATCAACAAAGAGACTATAATTACCACAGCCATTATGATGAAGTTGAAGAGCCATATACGCGAATAGCGTATGCACATCAGGTTGGCTGCCAATGCCACTATCATACGACAACCCATTTGGTTATAGTTGTCGCCAAGCAGATAGCCAATACCGTCCTTATGGTCTTCTACAAGCCAAAGCAACGGGTGAGTAACGAGATGAAAAAGGTTGAGCCACATACACACCGTAAATGCTATGGTGAAACACTTCAAAATCATATTCATACGATGGCGATAATAACGCATGAGGAGCAGTAAGAGACCTATAGCAATACTATTATAAATATCGTTTTTTATATCGTTGACATTAACTAATGTCATTGCGAAAAGAAACAACAAGAAAAGAAAATGCATAAAGCCATAACGAGATATCTCCTTATCACGCATCACTAACGTCATCATAAACAAGAAACTCACAATAACCATTGCAAGCACCGCATACGACAACAGTTGCATCTCCAAAGCAGACAGCGAGAGTGTCGTGTTTATCACAAGAAAGAATATCATGACAGCAGGCAGGAACGTCATATCATGCAGATTGACGCGGGCAGAAATCTTATCGAAATATAGTGGTATTCGTTTGAACGTGAACAACGACATTATGGTTCTCCTTTTTATAAATAAATGGGAAGGCGACAATGCGCCTCCCCGTATGTTTATGCTTTTGTAAAGAGCTGCTTGCGTACAAGCCACAAGGCTGTGATGAATGTGGCAAGGAAGCACATACCCAAGATGAAGATGATGCGCTTCGGACCTGCGGGCTTCACCGGCACTGTGGCACACTGCAACGTTGTGAACGCTGGAGTCTTCTCCTGAAGTTTGGCGCGCATGGCTTCAAGCTGTGTGCGCATAGCGCTATAGGTATTGAACTTCAGCTGCATCTCGTTCTCCAGTTCGTCGCGCTTCGAGAGAAACGACTGCAATGTCACGTCCTGGTTGGCATCGCAGTATGCGCTATATATCTGCGCGCAGTATTCGTACTCCTTCTTTGACTTTACGGCGAGTTTCTCGTAGTGCTCTACATCTATGCGGGCTTTGTTGGTGCGATAGCGTGTGATAAAGTCCTGAAGATGCACACGAACCGAGTCGGCCATTGTAGCGCAGATAAGTGGGTCCTGGTCTTCTACCTTTATGGTTATCACCTCCGTCTTCTTGTCTACGTCGCAACTGATATTACTTTTTATTTCATCAAGCAATTTTGAGTCTCTCTCCGACATACGGAACGGATCCATCTGCGCACCCGTACGCAAGCCTTTCGTGTTTTCCTTCTTCTTGAAGCAAGAAGTAACCTTGCGCATCACATACTTGAACGGAGCCGTTATCGGGTTCTTCTCCTGATGCTTGCGCATATATGTGTAGTAGTCGGTGCTCAGACTCTTGTCCAGCTTTGTCACCTTGATGCCAAGCAGACCGATGACAAACTCGTTCGACTCAACAAGCTCCGGATAGAGCAACGGATAGATGGCATCCTGCGATGCTCCACCAAGGTTTACGCCAAACTGAGAAGCAAGAGACGAGAGTCCGCCAGCCACATTCTCACCAGTAGCCTCCGGTGCCAACGTCACGCTGCAACGATAGTAGCGTGGTTGTGGAAAGATATATAGGCACGACAACACAAACACTATCGGCAGCACGATGAAGAAGACTTTCTTCTTCGTTTTAAGTAATTTGAACACCTCAACGAGGTCAATCACGTCTTTCTTTTGTTCGCTCATATCGTTTTATTTATTAAGCACTTTTCTAATCGTGCCGTCGGCACATTTTTCTATATAAATTCCTACAGGAAGTCTGTTCACATCAACACCAGTAAAATCCACACCCAATATGTTGGTGCGATTCACTATACGATTATCAGAATTGTCTACACATCCCTCGATGGCAGTAGTGTGTTCCAATTCGGCTGTAAGAGTCTGCAATTTGGTAAGACGCTCCTTCAAGTGTGTCAACACATCATCAATCTGTTCGTCAAGGGAGTTCATACACTCATTAGCATAAACAGCACGATGCAACTCCATACTCTTCTCGAAAGCCTCACCATACTTCTCCTTAAACTCTTTCAGACTATTCTCAACATAAGGATATACTGAAGCAATCTTCTCTTTATAGAGATCAAGATATGTACGCACAAAGTTTTTATCTTGAAATAGAGCCTGATAGAAGAAAAGATAACTATAGTGTTGTTTTCCCCAATCCACATTTGTACAAAACGCAGAATCAAAGTCCCAAAGCGTTGCCATCTTCAACTTCGAGTCTTCGGTAGTACCATTCTCTTTGTAAAGGAACATATTGCTACCCGCAGCATCGTATGAACCAAGAATGTCATGAGCAAGAATCCAATGGGCAAACGAATTGTAATCGATAAGGTCTGAGGCTCCAGCGTTTGAGTAAACCGCAGTCTCCACCTTTTCCATATAATTCTTTATATCAGCTAATTGCTCTTCGGTAATATCATCCCCATCAGGATATTTGAACGTGTATCCCATGTATGTATTGGCAACCTGATGCTCTGTACGGAAGTAAACCTCACCTTCTTTCCACCAATAGGCGTCATTCTCTATGACAAAGCCTGTCTTGTCGGTCTTTATACGAGTGTCTGCACGTTCTACAGTCTCGGCAAGATGGTACAAGCCTTGATATTTCCCGTTGATAACAACATTCACTGGACGTGTATTTGGTGTCCATGGAAAACTGAGCGCACGACACAAAGCCAAACCTGTATTAAGAAGAATATTAGATTCCTTATTCTTCATCACTTTATTCCACATACACATGGAGAGCAAAGCAAAATTCTTATTCTCATGGTCTTTACCAAGCTGAAGAAGATCGGCTTTCTTTGATAATTTCAGTTTATAAGGATGCTGCGCAAGATAAGCACCTGTTGTATTGCCACGAATCTTTATTCTGATGCCCGACTCACCCTTGATATAGTCGCCACTATCATATAGTGTTTCACCCTTGAGAGTCATAACAAGACGACCAGGCACATGCTCACTCAATATTCCCTCACCAACACATCCCTCGGGAGGAGATACTTTAGTAGCAGTAGGCATCACGCCATCAACAGTCTCAATTGTGAGCAAAGGTAGGTCTGGCCATTCGGTTGGTGTCTGAGCCTTCAATGACGCTGACACTATCACACTGAACAACAAAACCATTGCTGTCAAAATGTGACTTTTCTTCATAGCTTTTCTCATTATTGTGTTTTTTACGAACTAAACATTACTACATATTAGCAATACCTTACTTCGTAATGATGTTACTAATTGTTGCGATCATCGCAGCGATTGACGACATGCTCGATCCCATACTCATCATCTCGGCAGCTGTCATCTTGCGCTTCAGCTTAGCAGGCACTACAATCTCGCAGCCCGGCTGCACCTTCGCTCCGTGACTCAGCTTCGACACCTTGCCGTTCATATATATAATGTATGCACGGCCCTTAACGGCGTCTGAAGCATAGCCTCCTGCCTGGTCGATGTAGTAGCCGGCACGCTTTCCGCGCTCGTAAGCCACGGTGTTGGCATACATCACAGCACCATTCACCTTCACCGTTCCGTTGTACTGCGGCACAATAAGACGGTCGCCGTCGCGCAACACGAGGTCGGCGTCAGAGCCCGGATTCTTCATAGCCTCTGCGAGGTCGATACCTACAGGGTATTCATCAGGCACCTGGAACTTCTCGATGTTAGCCTTTGTAGCATCCTGGGCTGTAGTCTGCAGAGCTGCAGCATTGTTGGCACTCGCCGAGAGCTGCAGAAGGTTCTTCTTCTGCTCCTCCTGCTGCATCTTCAGTACAGCCTCCATACGTGCCTTCTCGGTTTCGTTAGCCCTACGCATGAGTCGTGCGCCCTTTATGTAGGCGAGTCCGTTCGAACCGCCCGACTTTTTGAAGAGGTCGCTCAAGCGTGTGTTGTTGCGCTCCAGGGCGTATGTTCCGGCGAAGAGCACCTCGCCCTCTACCGACACGTTCTGCTGCTCAGTATAGCCAGGCGAGCGCATTACGTACACTTCGTCGAAAGGCATGAGCGTCAGCGTGCGGTCGCCGTCAACAGCAAAGTTGTCTTTCAGCGCCACGTTGAATGTCTTTGCGATGACACTATCTGGACGCAACGCCTTCGGGTCGCTCACACGTCGGCTGATACTTACGTTCATAAGCGAAGCTTTGTCGGTGAGACCACCAGCCTGTATGATGAAGTCCTCAACAGTCTCGTTGTCGGCGTACTTGTACACACCGGGATACTGCACCTCGCCACGTATCGTGAGCGTTCGGTCGGACATCTTCTCTGTCTTGGTAGCAACAAAGAGTACGTCGTTCTCTTTCAATGGGATGTCGGCTACACGACCGCTCATAATGCCCTCGATGTCTACGCTGACTACCTCAAGCGTGCGGTCTGCCTTCATGCGGTGCATCACGGCACGCGAAGTGATAGCATCTTCTGTAACACCATCGGCGTGCTCGATGAGCGAACGTACGCTGTTCACCTGCTCGCCAAGGTTGTACATACCCGGACGGAACACGGCTCCCTTCACCTCAACGGTGTTGGCGTAACGTGCCATGATTGAGTCGACAGACACAGAGTCGCCGTCGGCTACATGGAAGCTCGCAAAGTCGAACTCCTCCACGTTATATGCCGAGTATTCCTTTCCGTTCTTGCGGTTCACACGCACGGCCTTCTTGTAAGCGTCGCCAGTGAAACCGCCCGTGTATTTCAGCAACGAAGCGATCGACTCGTTGGGTTTCATCTCGTAGAACATAGGACGCTTCACCTTACCCGTCACGTTCACAAGACAGTCGTACGGGCCCACAACAACCACGTCGTTGTCGGCGAGACGCACATTGCCCGTGAGCTTTCCGTTGAGGATATAGTCGTAGATGTCGACGGTTGTTATAAGACGGTTGTTGCGATATACCTTGATATTACGGAGCGTACCGATGTCGTTTGTGCCGCCAGCCATATAGAGAGCGTGGAAGACGGTAGCGAAAGCCGAGAGTGTGTAGGTACCAGGTGTCTTCACCTCGCCCATCACGTTAACAATGATAGTGCGTGTCTGACCTACCGATAGCTTTACCTTCGAACTGCTATAGCGTGCGCCAAGCGTAGAGCGAAGGCGTCTGTTAGCCTGATCTACTGTAAGTCCGCCAACATGTACGGGGCCGAAGCCTTCGATTGTTATTTCGCCTTCAGGCGACACGGTACACTGCTCCGACTTCTGCGAAGCACCGTAAATATCAACGAAGACTGCATCGCCCGGACCGAGAACATAGCTCTGCGGCGTAGCGATGTTCATGTTCGGCTCGAACGAGAGTTCCTGGTTGTTGAAGATGTCGCGTCCGAACACCTTGCGTTTCTTGGCATCGCGCTCAGCAAGCAGCTGCTCAAGCATCTGCGCTGTATCTGGCACCAGCTCGAACATCTCGCGCTGATAGTCCATAAACTCCTCGTCGGTCTCGTCGTAGGTGTTCTTATACTTGCGGTCGCGTTCTGCCTTCAGGCGCATATTCGAATACTGCGAAGCCTTCTGCGTAGCCTCCTTGCCATAGTCGTCGCGCTTTGTCAGTTCGCGCGGATTGCCGTTGTTTGTACGCAGACGCGACTCGTCCTTGCCCGTCGTGTTGTCCGACACATTACCTAATCCGCCCTGTTTCATCTGGCGTTCGTACTTGTTGCGCACGCGGCGAATCTGCGAGATGTCCACACCACGCTGCATAAGCTTGGTCACAATCTCCGACTGCGACTTACCAGAGTTGTGTTCCTTCACGATGTACTGCATCACCTGCTGGTCGGTCATCGACGACTGTGCCACGGCAGCCAACGGCAGGAATATGAACAGAAACAGATAAATAACGTATTTCTTCATTGTTTTATAATTGTTTTCTTTATATAACTCTATTTTAGTTGTTTTATTGTATTACAGCTTGCCAAGTGTCTTCTGATACACATCTTTAAGCACAAGTCCGGCTATAGTAAAGCCGAATATAGCCGTGATGTGCGCCATCGATCCGTTTGTCTGCGCCTTCTGTATCAGACAGGGGTCATTGCCTGTATCGCTGCCGCGATTGTCGAGCAGCTCCTCGCTGTAGACGCACTGGAACTTGTGAGCCGGCTTCAATCCGGCACGCTTCATGCGCTTGCGCAGCGCAGCGCCGAGCGGACAGCCGCGCACTTTCCAGAACTCAGCCACGCGTATCTGCGTAGAATCCATCTTCAGTGCAGCGCCCATTGACGAGAAGAACACGGCATTGGTCTCGCAGGCACGCATAATGAGCGATATCTTGTCCTTCAGCGAGTCGATAGCATCGATGATATAGTCATACTCTTCGAGATGGAACTCGGCTGCAGTCTCGTCGGTGTACATCTTCTGCAGGGCGTTGACCTCGCAGTCGGGGTTTATCTCGAGCAGACGTTCGCGCAGCGCCTCCACCTTCACACGTCCAATGGTGGCAGACGTAGCCATGAGCTGACGGTTTACATTCGAGGCGCACACGCAGTCGCAGTCGACTATCGTGATATGGCGTATGCCCGAGCGCACAAGACACTCGACACACCAGCTGCCTACGCCGCCCACACCGAAGACGATGACGCGCTTCGATGCCAACGCCTTCATCACGTCTTCGCCCATGAGCAGTTCAGCACGCTTGAATATTTCTTTCTCTTTAGTCATTGTAATACAAATAGATTTCTGTACGTTCAGACTTATTTTTTGTACGTTCAGCTCTATCAGTTCTTCGTAACCTCTACAATTTTTGTGGGCTGCTGCTCCTTGTTGCGACGGTTCACGACGGTAACAACAGCCTGTGCGAGGTTGATGAACGCCAGACCTGTTATGCTGTTGCTGTCAAGAGCGGCAGGTGTACCAGCGTCGCCATTCTCGCAGATGCCCTGAACGAGCGGTATCTGCGCGAGCAGAGGCAAGCCCTTCTCCTGCGCAAGCTGCTTGCAGCCTTCCTTGCCGAAGATGTAATACTTGTTTTCCGGCAGTTCGGCTGGTGTGAACCACGCCATGTTCTCCACGAGTCCGAGGATAGGTACGTTCACCTTGTCGTTCTCGTACATGTCGATGCCCTTGAGAGCGTCGGCGAGCGCCACCTTCTGCGGTGTGCTCACGATGACAGCGCCTGTGATTGCGAGAGTCTGGAGCAGTGTGAGGTGTATGTCGCTTGTTCCGGGAGGTGTGTCGAGCACGAAGTAGTCGAGCTCGCCCCAGTCGGCATCGGCGATGAGCTGCTTCAGTGCGTTCGATGCCATGCCGCCGCGCCACAAAGTTGCGGTGTCGGGGTTTACGAAGAAGCCGATAGAGAGCAGCTTGATGCCATACTTCTCGATTGGCTCGATGAGGTCGCGACCGTCTTTCTTCACGGCGTAGGGGCGTGCGTCTTCTACCTGAAACATCTTCGGAACCGACGGACCGAAGATATCGCAGTCGAGCAGACCTACCTTGTAGCCAAGACGTGCCAAAGCGATGGCGAGGTTGGCTGCGACGGTGCTCTTGCCTACGCCGCCCTTGCCTGAGCTTACAGCGATGACGTTCTTCACCTGCGGCAGCAGTTTGCCCACTTCCGGGCGCGGCTTCGAGAGGAATTCGGTCTCGATGGTCACCTCCACATCTTTCGACACGTGATAGTGGATGGCAGCCTCAGCCGCCTTGATAGTCGACTTCATGAACGGGTCGGTATCGCGTGGAAATACGAGTGTGAACTTCACTTTCATGCCGTTGATGCGCACATCGTCGGCAAGCATATTGCTTTCAATGAGGTTTTTCTTTGTACCTGCATATATTACTGTTGCGAGTGCGTCAGTAATGAGTTTCGGATATAGGGTCATGTTTGAGTTTTGAATTTTGAATTGTTGCGACATGCGTCGCAATTTTGAGTTTTGAGTTTTGAGTTTTGAATTGATTAATTCAAAATCGGCGTAGCCGACAATTCAAAACTCAAAACTTATACTGCAGTCGTTTTAGAGCTACGCTTGTCGCGGTGATACGAGCGGTACTCGTCGAGCGGTATCTCAACTTCCGGCTCGTACAGTTCGCCGTCGTGCGGCAATGCGAACTTCATGTACTTGATATTCAGTCCGCGTTCTATCCACATACTTTCGTAGTAGGTCTGTATGCCGAGAATCTCATTGGTCTGTGCGTCCAAGCCCTCGGTGTGGTAGAGGTCTTCGGTGCGGAAGAGCAGTGGCAGATTATTGCGCTGCTGCATGTATGTGGTGTATGTGAAGAGGAAGTTGGAGTCGGTCTTCAGATGTATCGTGCCGCCGTCCTGCAGGAAGCGACGATAGCGCTCCATGAAGTAGGTAGACGTGAGACGTTTGCGTGGGTTCTTCATCTGCGGATCGCTGAACGTGAGCCATATCTCCTGCACCTCGTCCTCTGCGAAGAAGCGGTCGATTATCTCTATGTTCGTGCGCAGAAACGCCACGTTCTTCAAGCCTTCACCGAGTGCCTGCGTGGCACCTGTCCACATGCGTGCGCCCTTGATGTCTACGCCGATGAAGTTCACGTTGGGGAACATCTTTGCCAGCCCCACCGTGTACTCGCCTTTGCCGCAGCCCAGCTCGAGCACAATCGGGTTGTCGTTCTTGAAATATATCTCGCGCCATCGTCCTTTCATGTCGAACGGCACATTATCTGCTACCGAGAACGGATATTGAAACACGTTCTCGTATCGCTCCATATCAGCGAACTTCGCCAGTTTTCCTTTGCCCATTATAGTCTTTTAATTCGCTTCCGAAAGAAGTATTTTTAAAAATTCGTCAATATCAATTACATCAACTTTTGGGAAATCTAAAGTGACATTATCAAACTATTTGTGTCAAGCACATAGTTAGTGTTCACTCCAATCATAATTGTTGCTTATTATAGTGTGTGCGCTCATGGAGAGTTCTAAAACTCTCTACTTTTTCTTCAGAGAGTTCGCCTTCTTCCCACAAACGATCAATCTCACCATGCAACAGTTTTGCAAGATAATCAGACACCACCTGCTGCAGACCATCGATCTCTTCTTTAGTCTTCAGCATTGCCATCATATTCAACATTTTAAGTTGAGCTGCATTGAATACGGTATGAGTATTATTCTCCATAATGAAATGTATTAGTGTATGCAAAGTTACGAAATAAAGGACGATTAGACAAATTCGGAGGGTTAAAAGTGGAATTTGGGTTGGTTTATATATACAAATAAGGTGCAGCGGCAAAAACCGCTGCACCCTTACTCTGAATATTTACCTAATCAATTTTTACTCGATTACTACTGTTGTCCAACCATGCTTATCCTCTTCCGTGCCATACTGAATGCCACGCAGGTGGTTGTAGAGCTTGGTCGAAACAGGACCTGGTTTACCGTCCTCGCTGAACATGAAGCGCTGACCGGTGTCGATGTCGTCGATGTACGAGATCGGACTGATTACGGCTGCTGTACCACAAGCACCTGCCTCCTCAAATGTAGCGAGCTCTTCCTCAGGAATCTGACGACGCTCTACGGTCATGCCGAAGTCCTCAGCGAGCTGCATAAGACTCTTGTTGGTGATTGACGGAAGAATAGAGGTCGACTTCGGTGTGACGTATGTGTTGTTCTTGATGCCGAAGAAGTTGGCAGCACCACACTCGTCCATGTACTTCTTCTCCTTTGCGTCAAGATAGAACTCGCAAGCGTAGCCCTTCTCATGAGCGAGATGGTTGGCTCTGAGCGATGCAGCATAGTTGCCGCCCACCTTGTAGATACCGGTTCCGAGCGGAGCCGAACGGTCGTAGTCGCGCACGATGACGTACGGGTTGGTAGAGAAACCACCCTTGAAGTACGGACCTACCGGTGTGACGAAGATGATGAACATGTACTCTTCTGCCGGACGAACGCCTACCTGTGCCGATGTACCGATGAGGAGCGGACGGATATAGAGCGTAGCACCGCTCTCGTATGTCGGGATGTACTCCTGGTTGAGGCGCACTACCTTCTTCACCATCTCAACGAAGATGTCTGTAGGCAACTCTGGCATCATGATACCGCGACATGTCGACTGCAGACGTGCAGCGTTCTCTTCCATTCGGAACACGCGAACCTTGCCATCGGGGCAACGGTATGCCTTCAGTCCTTCAAAGGCTTCCTGTCCGTAGTGCAGACAGGTGGCTGCCATGTGGAGCTTAATGTACTCGTCGGAGCAGACCTCTATCTCGCCCCACTTGCCATTGCGGTAGCAACAGCGCACGTTATAGTCGGTAGGCATATAGCCGAACGACAACTCTGACCATGCTATATCTTTCATAAAACTTTAGGTTTTAATACGTTTCTTTTTCATAGCGGGGATATGCTCCCCTAACCGCAGGCAAAAGTAATAATAATAAAACAAACGTGCAACTATTTGTGCGATATTAGACATTATTAGCACAAAAAAGCAGACAACGACTTGCGTTGTCAATCCTCACTGCCGAGTATCTTGCGTATGTCCTCGTCGGTTTTCGTGAGTTTGTCCTTGCATTGCTTTATCAGCTTCTGCGCGGTCTTCAGTTGCTCACTGAGCGAGTCTATATCGAGCTCGCCGTTTTCCATCTTTGCTGCGATGTCTTCCAGCTGGCGCATCGCTGCTTCGTATTTCTGTTCTTTGGGCATATCTTCTTGTTTAATAATTAGTAAACCTCCGCTACGAAAGGCAGCGTGGGTATGGCAGGATGCCATACCCTCCTACTATTCCACTCTTGATTTGAATGTTCCTTTCTCCACGTGCGTTTCCACCAACGCACCCTTCGGCAGCTGTGCGGCATCGCGCACCGCCTTGCCGTTGTACATTGTGATGCTATAGCCGCGGCGCAGAAGGCGGTCGGGGTTTTCAGCCTCAACGCGCTGTGCGAGCAGCTCGAGCCGGTGGTGCTCGTTGTCTATCTTTCGTCTTACTGACATCTCTATGGAGCGCTGCAAGGTGTTGACATAGGTCTCCGCCGTCACGAGTTGCCTGTTCGCAGCCGTCGTCATGCGCTGCATAAGGCGGTCGGCTCTGCCCCACTCCTTCGTCTTAACGAGCGAGAAGAGCATGGGGATACGCTCCGATAGCGACACGAGGCGCACACGCTCCACATCCATGCGGCGTTGCACACGGTCTGCAATGCGGTCTGCAAGCTGGTCGAGGCGCAAGGCAGTGCGCTGCAGGTTGTCGATGAGGAACTGTGCAGCAGCCGTTGGCGTCTTCATGCGTGCGAACGCCACCATATCGAGCACACACTCGTCGCGCTCGTGACCGATGCCGGTAATGACGGGCAATGGGAAGTTGGCTACGTTCTCCGCCAGGGCGAGTGTGTCGAAGCCCGACATATCGCTCGTGGCACCTCCGCCGCGTATTATCACCACCGCATCGAAGTCGTCCACACGCTCGTATATGCGTCCGAGGGCGGCTATCACGCTCTGCTCCACGGCTTCGCCCTGCATCACGGCAGCGAAGAGCTCCACCTTATATATATAGCCCCCTTGATTGTCGTGCAGCTGGCGCGAGAAGTCGCCGTAGCCGGCTGCTCCTTCGCTCGATATGACGGCTATGCGCTGCGCAAACAATGGCAGCCGAAGATCTTTCTGCAGGTCGAACACACCTTCTGCCTTCAGTTGGCGCACTATCTCCTGGCGGCGGCGTGCGAGATCGCCCATGGTGTACTCGGGATTGATGTCGCTCACTATCCACGAAAAGCCGTAGGCGGCATGAAACTGCGCACGCACGCGCAGCATCACCTTCATGCCGGCATGCAGTAGCTGACCTGTGATGCGCTCGAACTTGGGGCGTAGCAGCGACCAGCGCGATGCCCAGCACTTGGCTGAAGCGCGAGCCGTGGGCGTGTTGGAGAATTCGTCCTTCTCCACCAGTTCCATGTAGCAATGCCCGCGCACCTCGCGTGCCTCCGACAGCTCAGCCTCCACCCAGTACTCGTCGGGCAGACTGATGTCAACGACAGCAGCAACGAGCGAGTTAAGTTCGAGGAGCGAGAGCGGCTTGTCGAACGTGTCTTTGTTCATTGTTATATCTGAATACTTGTTATGATACCTTTCAGCTTAGCGGTCGGCAAATCAACGCAAAAACCCTTGTTTCTTTAGCACGTCGATAAGTCCTGCAGACATAGCCTCGTTGTCTCTGCGCGTGTAGCGGCAGTCGGTGAACACCTGCGCGAGGGTCTGTTTGCCGTTCAAGCGCACAAACTCTCGGTTCTCCTCCAATGCCTCCTTCTCGGCATAGAAGCGGTCGATGCGCTCTGGGGTATAGTCGCAGTAAGTCTCCTCGTGCATGATAGCATCGAGGGGCAGACGGTCGGTGAGCGCAGGCTGCTCGTCGGGCCAGCCGAGCGTGATAGTAGCCACGGGCACCACAAGGCGTGGCAGCTGCAGCACGTCGATAATCATCTGCGGCATGTACACCGTTGTGCCGAGGAAGCAGCAGCCCAAACCTTCCTCTTCAGCAAGGTTGCAGAAGGTCTGGCAGAAGAGCAGCGCGTCGGTGGCTGCGTTCTGAAACGAGAGCATATTGTCGTAGCCCGGGTCGGCGTTGCGGTTCTCCGCCCAAAGCGTAGTGCGACGGAAGTCGGCGCAGAACGTGAGCACTACGGGCGCACCCTCCACCATCGGCTGGTTGAAGTGTGCCGGCGCGAGGCGGCGCTTCTGTTCATCGGATCGTGTCACCACTACGCTGTAAAGTTGCAGGTTGCCCATTGTCTGCGTGCGCTCCGCCTCGCTGAGCAAGCGGCGCAGCAGCGTGTCGCTTACCGCAGCATCGGTGTACTTGCGTATGCTGCGACGTGTGTTGATTGTCTTCATATTTCGGTTGTTATCGTTGTTTATGTTACTTTGTTATTACCCAATGGCCGTTTTTGCGTCCGCCCTCACGATCGAGGATTTTATGGTCTACTCGCAATCTCTTTATTTCGCGAGATATCGTACTTTCAGATAATTCAGTCATTCTTGCCATTTCGGGTATTGTTATCTTGTCGTTTTCTGATATAACAGAAACTAAAACTCGCTGTATATCAGTTAGTTCTTTCTTGTCATCTTTCTTGTCATCTTTCTTGTCATCTTTCTTGTCATCTTTCTTGTCATCTCTTATTACAGGAACGCCAAGACAATGCCGATTGCAAGGAATATCTATCAAAAAGAAGGTTCGCTCTTCATCTGTTTCAATCGTTGCTCGCGGCAATCCATTCTCCTGCAGTTTCTGCTGAATAGTGGGCACGCCCGTGCTCCTCTTTCACTCCCACAATAATATAGCCACCACCGGTGTCTTCAAAATCATTGGCAAACGCACAAACGCTTCTGTATATAGCATCTGGGTTCCAACCCTCCTTAAATTCAAGCTGATTACTTTCGACAGCACTTCCACTAAGAAGGCTTTCTATATTTATCGGTAATGCCATAAATGTATAAAATGTAGGTTCGAAAAATATATGCTAAACACTAACTGCTTACATACTGCGACAGCTATTATCGCAGAAGACAAAGTTACGTATTTTTTCCGTATTGCGAACGACTTATGCAAAGTTTTTTGCATATATTGCTGTCCGCTAAAACCAATACCAAGAACACGGAACCAACGGATTGTCAGTCTGCTTTAACGAGACCGCAGTGTATGCAAGTAATAAAAATAATTAGCTTTAATAATTTGCAGTTTCAAAAAAATACACTAATTTTGCATTGTCTCTACGCCGATGACACTTTAAGTGCCGGGAAAGACAACGCTATTCGGTTAGCTGCGTGTCGTGGAGATACCATATATGGAAAGGCGTTTATCACGCGCTTTGTTCACTGACAGCTTGAAAGCCTAGGAAACTCTCAAATTGTGGTCAAGGGACATGGCAACGATAGATGCCACGGGGTATGACACTATTGTCAGCCCTCATTGGTATATTATATTAATATATAATG
>ERZ1023633.303-NODE-303-length-21554-cov-9.173636_pt1 | contig 21554 bp, 23 predicted proteins | sample MGYA00380333_ERZ1023633 | MGnify/ENA primary metagenome ERZ1023633 (study PRJEB33179, sample SAMN07448972) | human gut metagenome | biome: Human-gut; feature: Human associated habitat; material: Faeces | host: Homo sapiens | place: India: Bhopal | collected...
ATGGGATACTAGCTCAGTTGGTAGAGCACTTGACTTTTAATCAAGTTGTCGGGGGTTCGAATCCCCCGTGTCTCACTATGTTTATGCGCTGAAAACGTTGAAATATCAATGTTTCCGGCGCTTTTTCTTTATTTCCTGATCTGGTTACCTTTAAGACATTTTTGGTTACCCTAATTACATCAGTTTACGTTCGTTCAAAATATTTTTTGCTTCTTCTAAATTTGCGCCTGTGTAATAGTTTTGCGTTGCAACATCTGGTGTATTGCCGAACAATGAGGATGCCATGATAATGTTTCCATTGGTGGCGTTTACAACATCTGTAATTGCATTTCTGCGGAATGAATGAGGACCGCGGATAATGCCGTCTTTAATGGGAATATTCAGCTTTTGGCATATTCCCTGATAAACAAGATATACAGCACGGTTTGTAATGATTCCGTTTTTGTTGTCGGCAGGAAACAGATGATTGCTGTTTGGATAGTATTTTTCATTCCTGACTTTAAGACGTACCAAAAAATTATGTAAATCGGTTGTTATTGGGAAATACCGATCTTTATAATTCTTTGTGTGACCTACCACAATGAAATCATTACCTGACGTTAACTGTTCTTTGCAGATGCAAATTTGTGTATCAGATACATCATCCCATGTAAGCGGCGGGATTTCGCCGCGGCGTAAACCCATAAGAATTTGCATTTCCAATGCCCAGACAGAGCTATATTTTGGACGCGCTTTTTGTTTACGGTGCAATTCATTCATAATAGCAGTTACTTCATCATTGGAATGTACACGTTCTGATGTAGGAACATCTCGGATTAACATATCGTTAAATTTTTTGAAAATAACTCTGTTATATATGTTATCGTTAATTAGGTATTCTGAAAAAGCATAGTCAAATACAGATTTTAAGATACCGCGAAGAGATGCAAATGCTTTTTTCCTCATTTCATAACGCTTGAGATTCATTAGACAAATGTTTTCGATATCCTTCTTTGTAATTTCGTCTATAAATTTTTTCTCAAATGCTGTGCCGGAAAAATAGCGGTTATAATCTGAATTTGTTCGGCGTACAGTATTTTTTGCACTAATTAACTTTTCCGATGATTTGATATAAAGCAATTTATTGGATAAAACAATCTGGAAAACATCTTTGAAACGCTTACGTGCTGTGCCAGAAGCGCCTTTTTCATGTAATAAGACTTTTTCCTGTAATCCTTCAAGTGTTTTACTTTTGATTGCTTTACGTCCCGATTTTTTTGTGCAATCAGTAACGTATATATGATAGAATCCATCGGTACTTGGTTGTTTTGGAAAATTATAGTTTTTGAGTAATTCTTCGTTTTCTTTCATTTCGTATAATTTTCGCGTATCTTCCAAGGACAGCTTATCATACAAATACTGATTGTTCAAATGTTGATTTGAAATGTTCATAATAAATGTGTTGTAAAGTATTTTGTGGAAAAGAATAAATAATGTTGGTCTTCTTTTGCATTTCCTTACGCTCCTTTCTTTATCTTTTGTCCTCAATCCATACTCGAAATGGAATGGTTTCATCCTCGGCGAAATCATCCATCATGTAATTACTCTGGTTTGAAATAACATTGCGCATATGATGTAAAAGATCAGTTTGTATTTTTTGACGTTCAAAATTATCTAAATCGGTAAAATATTTGCTGACATCATTCAGGGCAAGTTCCAGCGCAAGGCAAAATTCCATGATGATTTTTTCAATTCTGCTATTTAAGTCGAGAATGAACATAGAATTAAAACCAATGTCAAACGTTGTTGTGATTATTCTGCGGTTATCCGTTGGAAGATCACAAATGAGATAAATATGCAGTTTTTGGTTTTGATCTGCACATACTGCAACATGGGAATCAATATCAACCCAATCGAATCCGTCATAACCGTTAATGGAGCAGTAATGCCATGTGGCAATTACTCGTTCATTTTTTTGATTTCTTATCATAATAAAGTCCTTTCGTGAAAATTGTTGTTTGTTATAAAGTCGTTAGATACAACCGTATCAGTCAGTCGCACATAAGGGGCTTGAGGAACACCCCCTAAGTGCTTTGTGACAGCCTAGACGCTAGGCTCGTTATACGAACAAAGGAATGGCTAAAATGGCAAGCTTTCGTCTGCTGGCAGAAAACCGTCACGATCTCCGAGTGCCTTTTGTTTCAAATCATCATAATTGCGGTACTGATCACCGGGAAGTTCGAAGGTGCAGTATTCATCATTCTTTTTATAATGATACACAATGGTAGTGATTCGACGTAAAAGCTGATTGAGCGAATCGATGGTAGCATCTTGTACGTCATTTAAATTTTTGTAAAGCAATTCCGGTGGAAAAACACTGGATAAGTGAATTTCGTCATACACGGCAAAAACATTGCAATATCGAGCGTGGATCTCACAGCGGTATTTATCCAAAATTTGAAGCAGGAATGAATACGGCATTGAGGATGGCTTTACTTCATCAACAAATACAATTTTCTGACAACAATAGTTATCAAAAAGAGATTTGCAATTTCCGAGCATATCGCTTGCCAGATACACTTCATTCGGAAATTCTTCCGACAACTGCGTATAAACGTATGTTTTGCCGCTCCCAGCTTCTCCAACGTGATAAACTACTCGAACATCGCGTGCAACAGGTGTTTGACGGAATCTTTTTTTGATAAATGATTTGCGAATGACTGTTTCGTAATCGACAAAGATTGCGTGTTGCGCCATGATTTCGTCTGGAGTCATGCCGTCTTCAATCATTCGGTGAATTTGATCGATCATTTCCGCGCGTTTGTTTGAAATGAAAAATGTTGGCAGTTCCCCTTCTTCGTAAAAAGTATCTGGTAAGTTAGTTTCCTTTTTTTCAGCGTTTTTTTTGCCCTCTTTTTTGATGTAAGCAACGACTTCCTGCGGAGTACCTCGTACCTCGGTTTCGATGTGTGCGTGTGGAAACGCGTTTTGAACAGCAGACCAGCGCTTTTTTTTCGTTATCATAATGAAAATATGGGTGTGGTAAGTGCCGCTTTCACCGATTTCGTCACATAAGCAAAAGTAGATAATTCCCTGTTTTGCAAATGCCGAATGAATCGCCTCGATAATTTTTTCGTGCGACATTTCGTATTTTTCCGGATTGTTGATTGTAAGCATGAACCGTTTGCGCTGAATATCATCGCTGTCTTTTTTATTTGTTTCTCCCATCTTTTTTCCTTCCTTTCTTTAAAAATGTTGTTTTGTGGATTACAGGGGCAGATAATAGGAAAAAACAGTTATAACAATATCTGTGCCATCTGGTACAGCATCAAGCACGTACATACCTTTTATAATGAAAGGATATAAAGCAAGGGCTGTGTCAAATCCATATTGCGATACCGTTTGTTGCTGGAACGTGTAAATGTCCGTATTCATGTTGTTACACATTTTTTTGAGCAGACAGCGGGCGGGTATCTGTGTCGCGGATAAACGGTAATAAAAAATGTACCAGTTATTTTTGAAAGAATATCCGGCAGGGCGTATATTTTGAACTGCACGGAAGGATTGCAAAAACGGATAGTTACCGTATTGGAGAGAGATAAAAAGGGATTCCTGCATCCAAAATGAAATTTGTTGCAGGCTCCGAAGAGCCTGCTGTTGTTGCTGTGCAACATAGTTCTGATGTTTTCTATCGAACAGTTCGACAAAAAACCGTTTAATCATTTGTTTAAAACTCATAGTTATCACCTCGAATTACGCTAAAATTTTATGAAAAAGTTCCTGTTTTGCAATTTCATAGGCGATGGGATTGTCAACGAAAATAACATCTAGTTCGAGGACATCGTTATGTACAAAAATTTTGTTGACAACTAGCGCCTGAATTTTTGTGGCATCTTTATTTGGAGCGTATGCCGGAAGATATTTTTTTTCATCGAGTGTTATTGCCAGGCTTTCATTTAAGAAATCAAAGTGCGGGAAAGGATTTGTCGGTGGAACAAACGTTTTGTAAATAACGTTAATATGTGTAACACCGTCACTGTGGCTGATTGTTGTGAAATCTTGAATATCAAAAATATTTTCACCTGCGTCGATTTTAAAATAATCTTCAAAAAAGGTCATGAGTTGCCAGATGTAATATAAAACAATAGCAAATGTTAGTGTTGATTTGGTTATTTTTTGCATAATTTTCCTCCTTGATTTATGAGCGTGAAAGAATCAGCGGTTGCAGTGTATCCGCAACGTCGAATATTTCTTTTGTCGACAAAATCGTATTTGCGGATGTTGATGTTGTCAAAGCGTACCCCCGCCAAACGAAAATCAGAATGTATCAGGGCATCGCGAAGTTCTTGAATTTTTGATGCCGTAGAGGGGGTGGCTGGTATTTTTACATTCATTGTGTCGGCAGTGCCGTCAAGAGCAACGCAAAGGGTGTAAGAAGAAGCGGCATCGGTTTTTTTAATTTTTCCGTTTACGGTGTACCCTTCGCAGATCGCTATATCGGAATGTGTTGGCGAAAGTTGTTTCATTGCTAGTCGCATACGGAAAACACCTCCCCTTCGAATGTCAACGATGGTGTGAGCCAGATTTGTTCCAGTTCAATGAAACAAGCTGGTTCGGTTCGAAGCATTGTTTTTAATTTCTCGTATTCTTCGAGATTGAATGAAGTTTCAGGAAAGATAACGTTTATAACTTTAAAACAACTGATTATTTTGCAACTAATTTTGTGGTTGCGCTTGTGTGCGTCGAAGCATACGAAGAATGTGTTGCCATGTTCGCTTACCGATTTTACAGAAAGCGGCAAGCGTTTTTTGGTGAAATTGATCATGGTTTTTCCTTTCCGGCGGGGGCGTTGCCCCGCCTGTGTTTTTAAACGTCGAGATCGTCGAGATCGTCTAAATCCGGTTGTTCAATCGAAACGATTTCAAGTTTTTCTGCGTTCGCTGTGATTCCCTGAATAACTCGACCGCCTGATTCCATAGCGTAAAATCGAGCACGGAACGTGGACGGTGTGCCAAAGGATACGGAAACGAAAGCGTCGTGGTCTAAAGCCTCTTTAATTTTTTTGATCTGTGGTTCGACGTCTTTCGGCAGTTTTACAGTTTGAGAACCAGAGCGCAGAGCATAGAATGTCAAATTGTAACCGTCGATACTGTCGGGAATGGGTTTGTGAGTTCCTTTATCATATTGTGGTCGAACAGAAACGCTTTGCACGGTGACTGTTTTGTCCGATGATTTTGGTGCAATGTTGCACAACTTTAAAGTAATGAATTTTGGGTTGATAGATGCCATATTTTTTTCCTCCGTAATTTTTTATACAAGAAAGCGCGCTTTGTTTTGTATGAGTTAACTATAACAAAAAATGCTGTACGATTTTCGTTTTGACGATAATCGTAATTGATGATTGAAGCTTAACAACCATTAGCTTCATAAATATCACAAATATAACAAAAACATATACGACGTATGATTCGGCAGAGGTTACCGTGACTAAGGTTACATTCAGCTTCAATTTGTCCATGACTTTTGTTTTCAAAAAAATATAGTTCATATATTTTCTTATCAATGTCATTTAATGATTCGAATTCATTGCTACAACAAATTTGGATTTTGAGTTCAGCAATTTCGTCAATAATTTCTTTCACTTCTGTTTTTGCATTTAAATAGGAAAGTTTACGAAAATCCGTTTTTTCCTTCTTTAAAGCATGACTACAATTATTTAATATTGATTTTGCATCTTTGAGTTCCTGACAAAGAGCCTGATATTTTTTGCCTTCTGCATATAAACGTATCATAATTTGATAATTTAGAGCCGAATTCGTTTAGTGCCACACTCGTTTCTCCTTGAATTTATTTCGCTTGACGTCTCGTGATGGAGATACAATAGCACAAGTTGAAAGAGGATGCTTCACAAAGATTTGGGGTGAAAAATGAGACCAAAAAAACACCTATCGGTTTTAAACCAGACGTCTATTAACTCAAAAAACAATGCCTATCTTTTTTTTGAGATGTCGTTGTTTGTGCAATATGACGAAAAATATTTAAAAAATATTGAATATTTAATTATGAAATAGAAAAATGGGATTCAAATTGTGAGATGGGATTTTGTGATGTCCCAAATTTTGAAGCTGAAAGCCTTGAAAATAGCGGATTTGAGAAAAATGTTAAAATGTTTTGACTGGTGGGTAATAGTAAGCCACCAGTTCCCCCTTGCGGGATATGGCACAGTGGCACTCGCGAATAACGCCGCCCATCGCATTTACCGTTCGCCTTAGTCTCCGACAACGGCTTCACGGCGGCATGACGAGGACGGCTATCGCTTTCGTGCAGTGGTGCAATAGAAGAGTGCTACAACGCCCGAGAGTATTGGAGAGCCGTTAGGTTTAATAAGACCTGATTATGTCTGCCATAATCTTAATGCTTTTATGAAGGACATAATAAAAGGTGTGCATGCCTAAACATACACACCCCTTTGTCTGTTATTATTGGAGATGCTATCCTGCTAATTAGCTATGGTTTATTCAAAAACAAACCCGTCATCAGTACCATCCATCAGCCCATCCCAAACATCCTTATGCATTACATCACATTTTAATCCATCCCAGTCAATGTAATAGCATTTATTATCTTTTTTATTATAATAGATGTTCTTCTTTTTACCACTGACCATTTTATAACCAACACATTTGTCTCCATGATGAGGCTTTACTCCAGGCATTTTGCATCTGATAAAATCATCCCATGCATAATTCGCTGCATTTGATGGTACTCCATTGTCCTGTGTTATTACCTTCTGCCCTTTATCATTGTAGGTATAATTGTATTTAGTTTTTGATGGCTTGTTGCTGCTGTTGTGATTGTTGTTGGTGCTTGGTTTTGAGGAGGGCTTGGAGGAGTGGGGCTTGGTCTTGCTTAATAAACTCTGCTTTACCAACAATGTACTCTTTCCACTCTTAATTGCATAATACTTTATTTTCTTAACTGTAGATGTTCCAACCACTGTGACTTTTGCACTTTTCTTTAAACTCTTTGCAACCTTTAATTTGCCTGTACTTGTAACTTTATATGCTTTTGTTGTTTTCTTAACGTACAGCTTCTTGCTCTTTTTGTACTTCTTTATTTTAACTGTCTGCTTCTTTGTTGCTGTTGCTTTTTTAACTGTTGTGGTTTTATTTGTCGATGTTGAGGATGAATCAGCGGTGGAATCAGCTGGTGTTTCGGTGCTGGAATCAGCGGTGGAATCCGTTGGTGTTTCGGTTGTGGTATCGGTAGCAGAATTATTTGTGGTGTCAATCACCGTTTCGGTTGGAATTTCTTCTGCATATACGCTTGGTACATTGATTGAGGAAACAGCCATGAATCCAGCCAGTGCATATGCTACAAATTTTATATGTTTTTTCATGTTCAAACTCCTTATCTTTTTTATTTTGATTGTATATCATATAGATAAGAAGTTCAAGCAATAGTAAATAAAAGCTGGATTTTATGTGGTTACCCTTATGGTTACCCAGATCAGGGGAAAGATACGCGAACTCCTTTCTTTACTGCGTTTGAGGACGGTTTATGTGCGCCGTTCGAATCCCCCGTGTCTCATTCTTTAAAATTCATGGCAGTTTGCCATGGATTTTTTTGTTGTCTTGTTAGAAAATTTGTTGCCTTTTTCCGAGCTCGGGAAATTAAATGGAAAGATAGATAATACCCCAATACAAGAAAACGGCTGCCAAATAGCAGCCGTTTTTTTAGACATGAATAATATTCCGTTTCATTTTTCTCTTCCAAAGTATGTAAGTCACAATCAGAAGAATTCCTGTTGTAAGCCAGGCGAATGGATCTGCAAAGCAGACACCCGTATAACCGTATGGTTTAGCCGCAAACAGGATTACAACATAGCGGCTTACTAATTCCAGAACACCGCTGAGCATTGGCACAATGCCGCGATTAAGGCCCTGTAATGCGTTGCGGTATGTGAAAATCCAGGCAAGCGGCAGCATGAAGATGCTTGCGATATAGAGATAGCGCATAGCGGATGCAATGGTTTCTGCCGATGGATTTTTGATGAACCAGCCAACCATATATGGACCGGCGAGACAGCAGATTGCAGCAGCAAGTCCGGCAGCAATAAAGCTCAGGAAGAACGCGTTTTTCATTCCGTGATAAATGCGCTCGTATTTTCCGGCACCGAGGTTCTGACCACAGTAGGTAGCCATGGCGGTTCCCATGGTAGGCATGGTCTGTGTCGCAATGTTGGACACCTTGGATGCGGCAGTGAAAGCAGCCACGACACCAGAACCGAACACATTGATTGCACTCTGCAGAATCATGGTTCCGATTGCTGTGATCGAATAATTTAAAGCCATCGGGATACCAATGGAAAGCATGCGTCCAATCCCATGCAGGTCCCAGTGATAATCATCCCGGCTGGTGCGCAGTATATCATACTTTTTGAACATGACAACAAAGCAGAGGGCTGCGGCAACGCCTTGGGAAATGACTGTGGCGTAAGCAGCGCCTGCGGTACCAAGTTTGACAGCTACAATTAAGAAAATATCCAATGCAATATTCAGTGCAGAGGAAAAAATCAGAAAATACAGTGGGGTCCGACTGTCTCCGATGCCACGGAGAATACCGGAAGCCACATTGTAGGCCATCGTACAGATGATACCAGCGAAAATCACGCTGATATAGCTGTCTGCCAGCGAAAGGATGTTCTCGGGTGTATTCAGCCAAAGCAAAAGCTGTCTGGAAGCAAGCACGGTCGGTACGCTCAATACAAGCGAAATGATCACTGTCAGAACAAGGGAAAGTGCGACATAATGCTTCAGAAGTTTAAAATCTTTCGCTCCGAATGCATGGGAGATCATGACGCCAAAACCCTGGGCGATTCCATTGGCAAACCCTAAAACGAGAAACATCAGGCATCCGGTCGAACCTACAGCAGCCAAAGCATCCTCCCCAAGATATTGGCCTACAATGATGGTATCCACCATGTTGTAGAACTGCTGAAAAATATTTCCAAGCAAAACCGGAATTGAAAAAAGAAGAATAATTTTCATCGGATTACCGATTGTCATATCTTTTCTCATTGTTTGTACTCCTCTTATTAAATTTTATCAAACAATATACTACTCCGAAAAATTACGTAAAGAAAGAGACTAACGAAAAGTTAGTCTCTAACTGCGGGCAACAGGACTTGAACCTGCACGTCGTAGACACTAGAACCTAAATCTAGCGCGTCTGCCAATTCCGCCATGCCCGCTGTTCGTTATAAAATTTTTGTAGAGTAGTATATAACGTTACTTATTAACTATACAGATTAGATATAAGAATGTCAATATTTTTTTGAAAAATGTCTTGACGAATAAGGAAAAATATTGTAGTATACTAAAAGCGCAGGAAATGCGAATGGGCTTATAGCTCAGCCGGTTAGAGCGCACGCCTGATAAGCGTGAGGTCGGTGGTTCGAGTCCACTTAAGCCCATGATTAAAAAGTCCGTGACTTAGGTCACGGGCTTTTTTCATGTCTATATACAGATGCATCATATTGCAGATAACCGGATTAAACAAAAATCGTTTTCTTCTCATGCGACCACAGTTCCGGGTGCTCCTCATACTGGGTGTTGATCCAGTCTATGACCTGCTGTTTTCCTTCATCCGAAAAAGGCGCAGTGAAGTCAAACTTTTTGTCATCATCGGTCAGATCAAAAATCAATGGACCAGGCCATACCCACGTATGGAAAATTTCATCCCCATCATCCGGGGCTTCCCTTTTAATAAGAAAGCGCATTCCGTTGATCCATCCGGTGTAGCTGGTTTTTCTATAATAATTGAGATTCAATACTTCATCAAATGTAAGCATAAGCGTTCTCCCTCTTACAAATTTCTTTTGACTATCCTCTATCAGTTTACCACACATTTACAAAAAGAGAGGCATGTTTTTGTGGAAACACTTACCAAATTTATTGGAGACAAAGGAACGAATATGCGCTATAATAATTTCATACGGTTTGGGAAAGGTATAACAGATACGGGTAAGGAACATGTTTGGAAAAGATGATGAACTGGAGAAAGTAAAAAGCGCTTTAGCTGCGATGGACGGGGACATGTCGGCATTTCGCGTATGGCAGAAGCAGTATGACAAGTTGAATCGGCAGTGGCAGGCGGTGCAGGAACGGTATCAGAAGGCGCGCCAGACAACGGAACAGGTACATAGGAGTGCAAAGCAGCTGGAAGAAATTCTGGTGGGTGATGCGCAGGGACGCAGGAAAGAAGCTGCACAGATTCTGAAGGACTGGAAGCGTCTGCAGAATGGATTTGACCATGAATTTCTTATTAGTAAGGAAGATCGGGAATTTCATTCGACGTATGATACGATCGTGCGCCTGGGAATCAAAGCGTTGGATAAAGATGACCAGAAACTCATTTTGCAGAGTGAAGTGGAAAATCTGATCGCTTTGCTGGAAGAAAATCTGGAAAAAGAAAAGCCGTCTGCATGGAAACTGTGCTTTTTTACATTAAATCACGGGGAACAGGAGCTGATAGAACTTCCACCGGCAGAAAAACTCAATTGCATCGATACTACGTATCAGCAGGAATTCCTTCAGCCAATCATTGCATTGCTCGTATTTGCCATTGACCGGGCAGATGCCAGAAGAGAAACGTTTACAGCTGCGACAGATCGCAAAAGTAGAAAGCTGGCAGAGGCGACGGCGGTACTCGACAACCGGCAGGGGAATGAGGATACACTCGATGAACGCGCAAAGCGTATTCTGGGAGGATTCGTAGAGTTTTAATAAACAAAAATGCTTAGTAAGCCCAGCATTTATGCGGGTTTGCAGCACTTTTAAAAGTCTTTTGATAACAATTTGATAACGGTTGCATGAGAGCCATTATTCTTGTAATCCAGTGGTTTTAGGGTTAGAGAATGATTGACAGGTGGTTGTGCAACAAATAAATCCATATTTATCTAAAAAGCCCTTAGCTGTGGGTACAAAACTCATGGCTAAGGGCTTTTTGTCGTGCTTATTTTTAGTCGATATCTTCGGAAAATATCTTTTTAAAGCTCTGAAGGTTATCGCTAAACTCTTTGTAAAACGCTCGCTTTGATATAGGTTTCTATGTGGATAGTTTTTCATATAGGGTGTATGCAGCAGTTACTAAAGTAAGTGTATTGAAATCAGCGATTTCACTAATTATTTCTTCAGCGTGATTGGTAATCAATGTTATATCCTCCTTGGCTAATCAGTGAGTTTATCTTTAAATGCTTCGACCAGAGCGTCGCTAAGTTCCTGTGACGGAACTTTCGCCCATGTTTGCGTAGTATCAAACTCCGGGTAGTGGTAACGCCACTCATCGTATTTGTCTTTACTGATCTCTTCAGAAGACAGCTTGTCAGCCTGCTCTTTCCAGGCATACAGCATTTTCAGAAATTCGTGAGCGTCTTTACCTTTGGAAGTATCGACTTTCAGACAGATTTCTTCGTCTGATTCACTGACAGTCAGATCGTACAAATCTTCAAGGGTAAATAAAGTGTGCATCAGTCCGATATAGCTGTCAATGTCAGGCACATCGAGGGCATGAGGGGAAACATCCAGAGCCTGTGCCAGTGCAGCAGTAAGTTCCGCCTTCGGTTTTCTTGTTCCTGTTTCGTATTGTGCTAAACGTACATCGGCACTTCGCTCAGGAAAGCCGACAATCGTACCAAGATATTTTTGTGTCATCCCACGCAGAATGCGGAAAAAATGTATTCTCTCTCCAATCGCCATAACTTGTCCACTCCTTGTATGTATTTTCCAATGAGTATAGCAGATATGTTTAGGAGAAGTTAAGATAATACAAAACAAAAAAGTTTAATATTTTCCGAAAAGCCACTTGGCACAAACAAATATGCTTAGAGTAATGAGCTTGAATTAAGCAAATAATTCTAACAAAATGACCGTCCGAACAGTATAAACCGCCAAGACATTGCCAGACAGCAAGCGAGCGCCTGACATATTATGATATATCGGGACAGCACAGTACCGAACAGGGAATACCTGCTGGAACTTCCTTCGGATAGAACGGCGATAAAAAATGAAAGAAAGGACTGATTATATGAAAAACAGATTTATTTGTGCCGAAGAAGTGGCACAGGAACTAAGCGTATCAAATGGGGAGATAGAATGCAAGAAGATAGTGGAACAAAAAACATTTGTAATTAATAAAGCATGGAGATTCTCGATATTAACCTTGTTTAATTATGCACTATATTACGACCATTATATTGAATTTTTTAGACTGATATGATATGATTTTTATACCGAAAATATTGGAGGTATTTATACATGTCAGAGTTTTTTGTAAATGATAAATATAGAGTTTTAGAGTGTATGGCAAATCGGCAAATTTCTGTGAATAATGAATTGATTGTCAAGTTATCACAACAAGAGATTGCTGATATATTACATTTTACGAAAACTAAAGTTAATATAATTATTGGTGAATTAAAAGATAATGGATATATCGTTCAACTTAGCACAAGAGGAAAATATTCCCTTACTGACAAAGCAAATATAGAAATTGATAAAATGAGTAATAAGGAGGTTATATAATGAATATTAACACAATGCCTTTAGAGGCTGAAACCCGTGTACTCATTGATCGTAGTCTTGAAAATCTTGGTTGGAAATTGGATGGAAAAGACCAAAATGTATATTATGAGCAGCCGAAGACTGAAGCAGAAAAGAAAAAACTCAAGGGAAAAAGACCAGATTATGTCCTTTACTCTAAAGAAAGTGATAAACCGCTTATTGTAATTGAAGCAAAAAAGAAAGGAACTCGAATTGATACTGCTTTGGAACAAGGCATAGATTATGCAAGAGCCATTGAAGCTCCTCTTGTATTTGCTACAGATGGTGTTTTTTGTAAGGCTTTCCACACTGTAGCAAATAGACCACCCATTTTAAATGGAGAAGAAATCGATGAATTTATTCGTGAGGCACTTGCGTTAAGATATTTGACTTCTTATGAGGTAAATACAGTCAGTCCAAAAGTTCTATATGACCGTAAAAAACTCATCAGAATATTTGATGAGGCAAATAACATGCTTCGTGGAGAAGGCTTGCGAGCCGGCATTGAGCGTTTTGGAGAGTTCGCTAATATTCTGTTTCTTAAACTTATCAGTGAGAGTGAACAAATCAAAAAAGAAAGTGGAATTCAAACCAAGTTTGATATTTCCTGCAGTTGGGATAGTATTAAAAAAATTCCATCTTCAGCAAGAATTGAATATATTAATAATACGGTCTATGATAGACTTAATACTCTTTATAGTACAGATATTTTTACTCCGCTACAAATCAGAGATGAGAGTATATTGAAAGAGATCATGGATAAACTTGATCCTCTTATGCTGACTGATGTGGATAGTGATGTTAAGGGAGATGCATTTGAATACTTTTTAAAAGCATCTACTTCTACAAAAAATGATTTAGGTGAATATTTTACGCCTCGTCATATTGTAAAAACAATGGTTCGTTTGGTGAATCCACAAATTGGTGAAACTATTTATGACCCATTTTGTGGAACGGGTGGCTTTTTAATTGAAAGCTTTCGTCATGTTTATAATAACATGGCCCGTACTGAATCAAATCTTAAGACACTGCGTGAAAAAACAGTTTATGGGCATGAAATTACTAACACTGCGCGTATAACAAAAATGAATATGATTCTTGCAGGTGATGGACACAGTAATATTAAAAAGAAAGATAGCCTTGCAAATCCAATAGACGGAACATCAATGTATACTGATGAAAACGGTGTAGTTCATCATAATGGATTTGATATTGTTCTTGCGAATATGCCATATTCACAGAAAACCAAATATGGTAAACTTTATGATCTGCCAAGTACGAATGGTGATAGTATTTGCGTTCAGCATTGTATGAAAGCAATTAATAGTGCTTCTGCGAATGGACGTATGGCTCTTGTAGTTCCAGAGGGCTTTTTATTCCGAAAAGATTTGACGAAAACACGCGAATATCTATTAAAGAATTGTCAGTTGCAGAGTATTATTTCACTGCCGCAGGGAGTGTTTTTGCCTTATACAGGTGTGAAAACGGACATCATTTACGCCACGAAAGTAAATCAAAAAATTAAAGATTCAGAAAGAAACAAAAGCTTTTGGTATTTTGATGTTAAAAGTGATGGATATACACTTGACAATCATAGGCGCAAACTTGATACCCCAAGTGATTTGAGTAAATATGAGGAATATCGAAAATTTGATAAAGATCAGGTTGAGAATATGTTAAAAGTGGGATTTGAAATAATCCCGTTTGATAAAGTACATAGAAACTCAAATATTCTTGTAGGTAGTAGATATAGAGAACAAAAAGCCATTATTTCAAATTATGATATTGTTACGATAGGTGATGTAGCAACTTTAGTAAGTGGGTATGGTTTTCCGGTTGCTTTGCAGGGTCAAGCAGGCACAATCCCATTTTATAAAGTTGGAGATATGAATTTGGCAGGTAATGAAATAGAAATGCACGATAGTAGGAACTATGTTTCAATAGAAATAGCTCAAGAACGAAAATGGATTACTTCACCAAAAGGAACTGTGATTTTTCCTAAAATAGGAGCGGCTATTGCAACAAATAAAAAACGGATTCTTTCGGAACCTGCAATATTTGATAATAATGTTATGGGTATAATTTGTAATGAAAGAATTATGCCTAAATTTATGTGGTATGTCCTTAATTCGATAGATATATCTAATTGGGCAACTCGGGCTAATCCGCCTTCTATATCGAAAGATATTGTTTTAGAACAAAGAATTCCGTTGCCGCCGCTTGAAGTTCAGCGACAAATTGTTTTTGAACTTGATAGATATCAACGAATTATTGAGGGGGCTCAAAATGTTATAGATAATTATCAACCTAAGTTATTCTATAGAAGCAAAGAATTTAAGGCTTTAGAGGATATTGCTCTTTTTAAACCTTCAAAAGATGAAATTAAGTCATTGCCTGGAGACACTGAAGTATCATTTGTGCCAATGGCAACTCTCAATACATTTGATGCATTTTTTGAGAGTAACGAAACTCGGAAGTTAGAAGAGGTTTCCACTGGTTTCACATATTTTAAAAATAATGATATCTTATTGGCCAAAATAACACCTTGTTTCGAAAATGGAAAAGCTGGAATTGCTCGAAATTTAAAGAATGGAATCGGATTTGGGTCTACTGAATATATTGTCATTCGTGCTGATAATTCGGTTGTTTATCCAGAATGGATTTTTTATCATATCAATACATGTGAATTTATTGATGGAGGAAAAATGTTTATGACTGGCACAGCTGGACAACAGAGAGTTGATATCAATTATGTAAAGCAATATCAGATACCGGTTCCATCACTTGATGAACAAAAAAAACTTCTTGATGAAATACACAGAGAGCAAGCCTTAATCGAACCGTCAAAAGAAGTTATTCGAACTTTTAATGCTAAGATTAGAGCAAGAATTAGAGAAATTTGGGGTGAGTAGTTGTGGTAGATACAGTTGATTATACAGACGTGCCTTATTTGCAAGAAATATTAAATTTTCTGCCCATAAATCCTGATGATGAAGAAGATGTAATTGATTATGTCCAGAATATTACAAATGTTGTCGCCGTTAATTATAAATATAGCCAGTACCAATTTGCATATTTTGGTATTCATCTTATGTATATGACTTATATTTATTGCACTGCATGGAAAATTGGACAAATTGAGCCGGAGCGATACAAAGATGCTATTGTTTTTGCACGTCCGTATAGTGGAAGAGAAAAGGATTTAAAAATTGAGGATGCGGATTCTATTTTTGCTTATAGTATAATTCCTGAGAAAGATATTGCAAAATTATTCAAAATTATCGAGTTGGATAAATCACAGATTTCAGTGGTTAGTGATTTGGTGGACACAAGAAATGATATGGCACATGCATCTGGTAAATTTGAAATTCTTACTGAGGAAAGTTTTGATGTAAAAGTAAGTAGCATTCTTACATCAATGAAAATGATTCATAGGTGTATGAATAAGCCAATTCGAAAGTGGTATGAACAAGTTCTACTAAGCTTTTGTGCAGGAGAATATGAGGAGTATGATGAACCGAAGGATATGATAGCAGAGCAGATGATTCAATCTTTTAAGCTTTCAACCAATGAATTACTCATTTGTAATGAAATGAGTGTTAATGGCTTAATAACAGCTCATCGAGGTTATCAGACAAAGCTAAAAGAATTTAAAAAAGTTGTAGCAGAGTATTGTCAAGAATTAGGCTACATATAATTAAACAGGTAGTCTGATAAATAGATGGGATGTTGTTATTATCTACAGTTAGAGAGCAAGTGTTATCAACAGCGATAACAAAATGATAACATTAGCTCATACAGGCAGGATAATGTGAATAAATCAAAGATTCAAAAGAAAAGTAAACACGACAGCAAGTGATCTCTAAACAAAATTGATTAGTGATTGTCGAGGTAGAGTAATAATAAAAACAGCATAGAAAAACATAATGTAAAGGAGAATGACATGGTAAGTGTACTTTCCATTTTAATCTGGATTGTTGTGATTGTTGGTATTGTAAAGGGCTTTTCCGGAAATGATAGCAAGAAGACACAGCCAACTCAAAATTCCACACAGAAGACGGTGCAGCAGTTCAAGAGTGGTGCACAGAAGATTATAAGTGAGATCAGTGCTTATGCCGATGCAGCCGAGCAGGGTACAAGTACAGGCAACAAAACTTCCTATAATCAGACACAGAGATCATACAACGCGCAGCAGAATGCGTATGCGCAGCCGAAGCAGCAGAAACGTCAGATGACAGCGGCTGAGCGAGCCAAATTAGATGCATACCGTCAGCAGAAAGCCGTTGCAAAGTCGGCGCAGCCGACCAATATCGTGGATCGTGCGAAGCAGAATGCAAATAAATATACAGAAGACACGACTTTAGAACAGTTAGAGAAAGAACATAAGCATTCCGAACGCGAGAGCAAAGCGGAGGCTGCTTATGTGGCAAAGGAACGTGAGGAACACAGAAAGCTTCATACAGAGCCGATTCCACCGGTTGAGGAAGAAAGCCTGTTAGGAAGTGTGCAGGATCTTATGATCAAGGGATATGACGGAAATCTGAGCTTTGAGCGTGATTTCGTCGGAGAAGCGATGGATTTGTTAAATTCATTTACCGTTCAGTAAACGAGTAAGAGATAGTGTCAAGTTTTCTATGAAAACTTGACATGTAGCGTCAGCCCATTTGCTGAAAGCAAATTATGCATGGGCTGATGTTCAATAGAATTGGAGGCATAGAAATGGAACGCAGACCAAAGCCGGGAGAGAAATACCGGCATTTTAAAAATAAACTGTATCAGGTCATCACCATTGCGAAACATTCGGAGACGGGCGAAGAACTGGTTATTTATCAGGCATTATATGGTGACTTTGGTGTGTATGCAAGACCGCTTGCAATGTTTGTAAGCGAAGTGGATCATGAGAAATATCCGCAGGTGCAGCAGAAGTACCGGTTCGAATTGGTGGAAGATGAAAATCAGACAGCAGAAGATTTGGTGGCAGATGCAGTTGCAACGGAGAAAGAGACAGAAGCAAATACTACGGATGATGCAATTGTGACAGATGCGAACACAGATGCAGAATCGCAGGTGGAGCCGAAACTGATGGAATTCTTAGAGGCCGACAGTTTTCAGGAAAAATACAATATTCTGGTTTCCATGCAGGATATTATCACGGACAGCATGATCGATACCATGGCTGTGGTTATGGATGTGGTAATCCCGGAGGGGGATATTGAGAAACGTTATGATGATTTGAAATACACGATTCGTACGAGACAACAATACGAGTACGCAAACAGGCTTCGCTAGTGAAGCCCGTGTGCGCTCATATAACTGTTGTGGTATTTGCCGGAGTTGGTGACATCCTCTCCGAACCATGCTGGTGGAACGAAACTGTTTGCTTCTTCCACGGTATCAAATTCCACTTCGACGAGCAATAAGCCGCTTAACTCCTGTTCAAAGACATCGAGTTCAGCGGTTAATTTTTCGTTTAAAGGTATGAGATAGCGCTTTTTGGCAATGAGCAATCCGTCAATTTTCGGGAGCAGATGCGCGTAAGCTTCTTTGGTCAACGGCAGGTTATATTCTTCCCGGACCATAAGGCCTTCACCTTTGTAGGTGAGATAATGCGTGTCGTTGGAGCGGCGGATGCGTACCACCGGACTTGTGCACAGATAGCCCTGCGCGATTTGCTTGCATTCATAATTCTCTAAATTTTCCGGAAGTGTTTTTACCAGATATTTGCGTTCGATTTCCATGAGGACCTCCTGTTGTTTAAGAAAAGTGTTATTCACATTTTATGTTTTCATTGTAATAGATAGTGGTTGGTAAATACAAGAAAAATATGTAACATTGTGGAAAAGCATTGTGGGAAACAGCAACGAAGCCAAACAGGAAAAAGTGCAGAGGCAGGTTTGACAACAAGCAGGCAAATTCATATAATTTTGTTAAATACGAATAGGAACAAATAATATAATGGAGGAAATAAGTAATGAGTAAAATTGGAATTTTTATGGCTGACGGATGTGAGGAAATCGAAGGACTCACTGTTGTAGATATCGCAAGAAGAGCAGGCATCGAGATCGACACGATTTCTATTACAGGAAAGCCGGTAGTGACCAGCTCCCACAAAGTTACGTTTGAGACAGATACAACCAAAGAACAGGCAGATTTTGCAAGCTATGACGGTATTGTATTGCCGGGCGGTATGCCGGGAACCATCCATCTCGGTGAGGATGAGACAGTAAACCGCGTGATCAAAGAGTTTGCAACAGCAGGAAAGCTGGTAGCCGCAATCTGTGCCGCACCAAGCGTATTAGGACAGGCCGGCATCCTGGAAGGAAAGAAAGCAACCTGTCATCCGGGCTTTGAAGAGAAGCTGACTGGCGCAGACTGCAAGCTTGATCCGGTTGTATGTGATGGCAATATCATAACCAGCCGCGGTATGGGTACCGCAATCCCGTTTGCGCTGGAAATCGTGCGCTATTTCAAGGATGATGCGGCTGTGGAGAAAGTAAAAGGCGGACTGGTTTACGCCTAAATCACAGCGACAATTAATTACCTTTGCTGCTGAGAGGATTGCTGCGCGTCTCGAAGAACTGATTGTTGTCGATGCGAGCACGATTCTTTTCGTTATACATACTGCTTTGGCGGATTGCCGGGATCTCATCGTCTTCCTCGGAAAAGTATTTTGGACCGGCGGTGAATGGATCGGCATCGGTTCCTTTTAATAAGGAAGCATGTGGATAATGGCTGGATTTGTTTCGACTTTTGCTTTTACTCATGTGTAAGACCTCCTGATAGTGATTTGTTTTTGGGATGGGAATAGTATGTGCAGAGGTGGAGTGGAGTATGCAAAAAGGCAGATGACATGACACGAAAATCATGTTATAAACCAATCAAAGCGTTCATTTATATAGAATTTCTGGCAAATGATGAAGATGCTATGGGAAATTTAATTACAACAAATCTTGCGTTTAGAGAACTGGAAAACGAAGCGGTGGAAACAATCAATGTATTTGCAGGATGGAATATTCAACCTGACGAAGAAAAGGAGGTTACGGATATGTGTAAAGCATGGGATGATCATTATAGGAGTGGAGTTCAGAAAGGCATACAGCAGGGAGAACATGCAAAAAGAATCGAAGCGATTGAAAATATGATATTGCTTGGATTAACAAAAGAAAAGATTCTTACAAAATATTCGGAAGAAGAATACGAGGAAGCAGAAAAAGCGATGTTAGTTGAAACGTAAGAAAGCTGGCGGTCATGAAAGTGTACGACAAGCGACACTTTATTTTATGCAAAAAGGAGAAGGGCAAATGCTCTTCTCCTTTTAAATAGCTTCATAATATGAATATTACTGAAGTAATGATAATACACCCTGATTAGACTGGTTAGCCTGAGCAAGCATAGACTGTCCTGCCTGAGCAAGAATGTTATTCTTGCTGTACTCAACCATCTCTTCAGCCATATCTGTATCACGGATACGTGACTCAGCAGATGTGGTGTTCTCAACAACGTTGTCAACGTTAGCGATTGTATGCTCAAGTCTGTTCTGAACAGCACCAAGAGCAGATCTCTGTGCGGAAACCTTAGCTACAGCGTCGGCGATTGCATCGATAGCGTATGTTGCAGCCTTGCCAGAATCATCCTTAACATTGATTCCTTTAATGCCAAGACCAGCAGCGCTCATAGACTCAATATCAACGTTGATCTTATTGGTCATGTCAGCATCAGCACCTACATGTAAACTGAAAGAAAGAGAATCTTTAACTTCAACAGTACCCTGAGTAATTTCAAAAGTTCCATCACCATTATTCTTTACAGTAGCACCCTTATCGGTTCCAATAGAGCTTGCACTCTCAAGTTCCTTAGCCATCTTATTGTATGCATCCTGCAGAGTGATGTCTTTATCACTATCAGAATTTTTAGGAACTGCATAATAAGTATTTGTTCCGTCATTAACATAAGTATTTTCTTTTACTAATGCAGCGATATCGTCTGCAGTATATGCAGAACCATCTTCTTTCGTGGATACACCTACAGTATATGTTTTTCCAGTATCAGATGCAGATGTCTTAATTATGACAGTATCACCATCAGTTAGTTTCTTAATTGCATCCTGAATATTTTCTACGGTAGAAATACCCTTATTATCAATCTGGCCTGTCTTTCCAGTAGCTTTCTGGGTATAGGTATCCCCAGCAGATAAAGTTGCAATGGTAGATCCTTTTCCTTCTTCATCTTTCCACTTTCCAGCACCAGCTGCACCTGCGGTAGATACAGTGTAGGTTTTACCATCATGCTCAATTGTATCGCCTACAGCCCAATTGGTTGGATTTGTACCTGTGGCAGCTGATAAGTCTAAGCCATTAGCTCCCACAAATGTTGTTGTTTTTCCATCTGCTTTTGCTAATAAAGTTGAGCCTGCTTTAATACCTGCATTATCTGTGAAATCAGCCGTTGTTGTTGTATTGTCATCTGCAAACCATCCGGCTGCAGCAGCAGTAGCACCACCAGGTGTAGTACTACTATTGGCAACATACGTATATGTCTTTCCATCCTGTGTAATCTTATCTCCAGCTACAGCAGTATAACCTTCAATAGATGTATAACCAGATGTTTTTGAAGATTCTACAATATTATACTCCGTTCCACCAATAGACACTTTACTTCCAACAGAAAGTGCATCTGCTGTAAATGTAGTTTTTCCGTTAACTGATTCGCCTAACTTTCCAGCAAGACCAGCATCATGAGCATTTACATTAACCTTGGAAGAACTTCCGTCAGTATTACCTTTTAACAGATAAGTCTCATTGAACTTAGTTGTCTCAGATACACGATCAATCTCAGTTGTTAACTGGGAAATCTCATCCTGGATAGCAGAACGGTCAGACTCACTGTTTGTTCCGTTAGAAGCCTGTACTGCTAACTCGTTCATTCTCTGTAACATAGAGTGAACTTCTGTTAAAGCACCTTCAGCTGTCTGTA